>Ga0364900_10004_pt1 | contig 95986 bp, 76 predicted proteins | sample ExccelJu500002D3_FD_206974 | JGI IMG/M metagenome (GOLD analysis project Ga0364900, IMG submission 206974) | Enriched cells from Trout Bog Lake Hypolimnion, Wisconsin, USA - BchlTB.July09.5000.02.D3 | ecosystem: Environmental > Aquatic > Freshwater > Lake > Hypolimnion/Profundal zone | place: USA...
AATGGATCAGGACTTGCGGTTCCTCGCGTTCTTGCAGCGATTATCGAAAATAATCTTCAAGCAGATGGTCGTGTTAAAATTCCTCAGGCTCTCGTTCCTTACTTTGGAAAAGAGTACTTAGCGTTTAATTAATCATTTTAGGTTTTTGTTTTAAGATCATGCCAAAGTCATTTCCTCTTCATGATCTTAAAGTAAAAGCGCTCGCATTGGCTGAGCGTATTCCTAAAGCCCAGCTTCACAGTAAGGTGGTTGCCTGGGCTGATGCAGCAAAACCTAAGGATGTTTGGTCGGTTGCTTTTTCTGCTGGGGCTGACTCGCTTGCATTGTTACTGCTTATTTGGGCTCACTGGCCTGAAAAAAGAAAACACTTAGCTGCACTTCATTTTGATCACCGCTTGCGTGGAAAGGCTTCTAAAGAAGATGCACGCTTTGCTAAGGCAGTTGCTAAAGAGTTAGGTATTAAATTTAAGGCAGGATACTGGGCTTCTCCACCTGATAAACCTAATGAAGCGATGGCACGTGATGAGCGGTTTCGCTTTTTTAATTCAGTAATGCCTGGATTAAAAAGTAATACACTTTGGCTTGGGCATCAGCAGGATGATATAGCAGAAACACTGTTTATGCGTATCGCACGAGGTAGTGGTACCGCGGGACTTGCAGCTCCTAGACCTTTGTACGAAGAGCCTCATTTTCCAACACTACTTAGACCACTGCTTACGCTAAAAAAGCAGGAATTAAAAACAGCACTTAGGGAAGTAGGGATTTCTTGGCGTGAGGACCGCTCTAATGCAGCTCACACCTATTTTAGAAATAGGGTTAGACTTTCCGTTATTCCTGTATGGATTGAAGCATCGGGTAGGGACGCACTACGCGGAGCTGCCTACTCACGGATGCTTTTAGAAGAAGATGATGAAGCAATTAATACGTGGGTTCTAAATTTAAAGTGCATTAGTCCTGCAGGAAAATTAAAGTTAGAGCGGATTAAAGGTATGCCGAAAGCGGTTTGTCGCAGGGCACTGTATTTGTGGCTTAACCGTCAGAAAGATTTGGGAAGACTCTCCGCCAGAGGCTTCGAATCTCTCTTAAGCGCAGTCATGGCAGGGGTGCCTACAAAACAGAGCCTTGGACCACATGGATTTGCTGTAATTAATCGCCAGTGGCTTTTCTTTCGTAAATAGCTATTTATTAGTTTCTTGTGTTATTTTAGATAAGCTAAGAAAGGTGGCTTGCCTGAGTTGACTTATCCCTAGGGAACATTCACCTTGGTAACTCACTCACACTCTATAAATGCCTGAGACTGAAAAACGAAAATCACGTCGTCCTTTAAACAGCCTTCCTCCCGATCGCATGCAGCCTAAGGTATGGCTTATATGGCTCGCAATTGTGGCGGCTGCTTTGACGCTTCTTTATTGGTCACCAAGTTCACAAAGTAGCCCAGCTACTGTGACAATCCAAGATGTCATTGAGCGCAGCCAACAAGGGGATGTGAAAGAGGGCGTCATTCATTATGACAGCTCAGGCGGTCGCGATTTTGCGATTATCACAGGTGAATTTAAGAAAGCTACTTTCCTGAATGAGCGTGGTGTTAAAACTACGTCGTTTCATGCTGAAGGTGGTCTAAGCGAAAATAACGCGGATGTTTTACGTAAGACGAAGGTCTTCTCGGAACCTCGTTCAACAACGATGTTTAGCCAGATCTTAATGAACTTACTTCCCTTTATTTTAATTATTGGGCTCTTGTATTTTCTCTTTGTCCGTCAACTCAAGCAAGCGGGCAAAGGTGCATTAACCTTCGGTAAGAGCCGTGCTAAATTACTTAATCGTGATAGAAATAAAGTAACCTTTGCAGACGTAGCAGGTTGTGATGAAGCCAAAGAAGAAGTTTCTGAAGTCGTGGATTTCTTAAGAGATCCAAAGAAGTTTACCAAGATGGGTGGCCGTATGCCTAAGGGTGTACTCATGGTTGGACCTCCAGGTACAGGTAAGACCTTGCTTGCTAAAGCAGTCGCAGGGGAGGCAGATGTTCCTTTCTTTAGTATTTCAGGTTCTGACTTCGTTGAGATGTTCGTTGGTGTTGGTGCATCGCGCGTTCGTGATATGTTCGAACAGGGAAGAAAGAACGCACCTTGCTTAATCTTTATCGACGAAATCGATGCCGTAGGTCGTCAGCGTGGAGCTGGACTAGGGGGTGGTAATGATGAACGTGAACAAACCTTAAACTCAATGTTAGTTGAGATGGACGGGTTTGATACAACGGAAGGTGTTATCATTATCGCTGCAACAAATCGTCCTGACGTACTTGATAGTGCGCTTTTAAGACCAGGTCGTTTTGATCGTCAGGTATATGTAGATCTTCCTGATCTCGTAGGTCGTGAACAAATTCTAAAAGTTCATGCTAAGAAAATTAATCTAGCTGAGAACGTTGATTTGTCAGTGATCGCTCGTGGAACACCTGGTTTATCCGGTGCTGATCTAGCTAATCTTTTAAACGAAGGTGCGTTACTCGCAGCTCGTAGAGGTAAGAAGCGTGTTGAGATGATCGACATGGATGATGCCCGCGAGAAAATCCAATTCGGTCGCGAAAGACGTCGCTTAATGGATGATGAGGAAAAGAAACTCACCGCCTACCATGAAGCTGGTCATGCCCTCATACAGGCAGTCTTAGACGATGGTAATTTACCCGTTCATAAAGTAACGATTATCCCACGTGGACGTAGTCTAGGTAGCACCATGTTTATCCCTAAGAAGGATCAACTCACCCAGGCTAAGAAGCGTATGCTTAATCAAATTGCGATGGGACTTGGTGGTCGTATCGCTGAAGAATTAGTCTTAGACGATATTTCCAGTGGCGCTTCTGGCGACATCAAGCATGTAACTAAAATCGCTCGTCACATGGTTTGTGACTGGGGTATGAGTCCACTTGGACCAATTGCATTTGGAGATAATCAAGACACCGTATTTTTAGGACGTGAAATTACACGTAATGAAAATGTTTCTGAAGAAACAGCACGCCGGATTGATGAACAAATTCATAACATCATCACTGAGCAATACGCACGTGCTACGGCTATTATTAAAGAGCACCGTGAAGTCTTAAACAAGATTGCTGAAGCCTTACTTCAATATGAAACGATTGAAGGAAAGCATGTGATGGAACTATTGCAGTTTGGTGAAATTCGCACCCCTGTAATCGTTGCACCACCTACAAAACCTGAAGATAAAAAAGATGAAAAGAAAGCAGCTGAACAACCAGCTGCTACCGAGTCTCATCCTCCAGGCAATGTAACGGCCGCTCCAACACCGGCATAAAACCTGTGTTGTTTTTATAAACCCCACTTATTAGGGAATACTCTACCTCTATTACTATGAAAATATGTTGTATCGGTGCCGGCTACGTTGGTGGACCAACGATGGCTGTTATTGCACTTAAAGCCCCAGATATCGAAGTTACTGTAGTTGATATGAATTCAGCACGTATTGCTGAATGGAATTCCGATACATTACCTATTTATGAGCCAGGTCTAGACGCAGTTGTAAAACAAGTGCGTGGAAAAAATCTATTTTTCTCAACCGATGTAAAAGCCTGTATTAAAAAAGCAGACATCATTTTTGTCGCTGTTAATACCCCTACTAAAATGTATGGTGTAGGAGCGGGTAGAGCTGCTGATTTACGCTATATTGAATCTGTAGCACGTACTATCGCAGAAGTAGCAGACACGGATAAAATTATCGTCGAGAAATCTACTATCCCTGTAAAAACAGCAGAAACAATTAAGGATCTTCTCTCAGCGAATACTAAGGGTTGCCGTTTCCAAGTTCTTTCAAATCCAGAATTCTTGGCTGAAGGTACTGCAGTTGCAGACTTATTTGAACCTGACCGTGTGTTAATCGGTGGTGAAAGAACGCCAGAGGGTGAAGCTGCAATTAAAACCTTAGCTAGCGTTTATGCACGCTGGGTGCCAGATGATAGAATTATACGTACAAATCTGTGGTCATCTGAATTATCAAAGTTAGTTGCTAATGCGTTTTTAGCTCAGCGTATTTCTTCAATTAATTCTATTTCTGCTCTCTGTGAAGCGACCGGTGCAGATGTAGATGAAGTAGCACGTGCTATTGGACGTGATTCACGCATTGGTCCTAAATTCTTGAAAGCATCAGTCGGCTTTGGTGGCTCATGCTTCCAAAAAGATATTCTCAATCTTGTTTACCTCTGTGAGCATTTTAATCTCCCAGAGGTTGCTGCTTATTGGGAGAGTGTTGTTACCATGAACGATTGGCAGAAGCGTCGTTTTGGTCAGCGCATCATTAAAGCACTTTATAATTCAGCTGCTGGAAAACAGATCGGCGTACTTGGGTTTGCCTTTAAAAAAGATACAAACGATACCCGTGAATCAGCAGCGATTGCTATTTGTAGAGATTTGTTAGCTGAAAAAGCTAAAGTGGTTGTTTATGATCCTAAGGTTCCTGCTTCAGTTATTCGCTCGGAAGTTCTTGGACCTGGCGTAGAAAATCCACTGCTTATTGTTGCATCCAGTGCCTACGAAGCAGCAAAGCATTCTAGTGCACTTGCCGTTGTAACCGAGTGGGATGAATTTAAGACTTTAGACTACAAAAAGATTTATGCAGACATGGGAAAACCTGCATCTATTTTTGATGGTCGTAATATTCTTGATTTAAAGAGTCTAAATGCGATCGGCTTTAGAACTCACGCAATCGGTAAATAATTAGACAAATCCTAGAGTAGGGAATTTACCTCCAAGCACTGCTTCAGAGGGGTTCTCTAACCATTTTTCTAGAACCGTAGCATAGACACTTCTAAAGTCTGTGCTGAAAGTGATATCTTGATTTTTAGGTATGTTTAGAAGCGGTGCAGTACCATGGAGTCCTGCTTTTACCTTACTACCCATAACAAATAAAGGAGAGGCCGTTCCGTGGTCGGTGCCTTTACTTTCATTCTCACTGGCTCTTCTTCCGAATTCAGAGAAGGTCATGGTGAGAACTTGATCATCTAATTTGTGTGCTTCTAAGTCTTTTTGGAAAGCAGCTAAACCATTAGATAATTCAGTGAGTAAGCGGCTTTGTGTAGCGATCTGATTATAGTGTGTATCAAATCCGTTTAAAGTTACGAAGTAAACGCGTGTAGGTAGGTTAGCAGAAATCAGTGAAGCTACGTTCTTTAATGAATTACCAAATGGGGTAGTTGGATAATTAGCTTGGGTGCGGTAGCCATTGATTACTTTTTGCACTTTTGTTTCCGTCACAAGCGAATCCATTAAGGTATGCTTTAAGAAGCTTTCACTTGAATGGTCATCACTTGGACTTGCTGAAAGGGTTTCTAAAAGCCTGCGAGTTTCTTCAGAATCTTTTCTGTTTGGGCCATAACCACCAAGGCCAAACGTTGCGTGAGGATTTTCTCCGATAAAAGATTCAGGTGCACCGTTTAGTGTGTTTGCATGAATTGCAACGGGATCATGATCGTTCTCAGGCCTACCTGAACAAGCATTGTCTAGGTAGCGTCCAATCCAGCCAGTTCCTCCTACGCGATCGGAATCCGTAGCTGTTTCCCAAATTTCAGTTGATCGAAAATGGCTACGATTAGGATTTGGGTATCCAACGTTTTGAATGACCGCTAGTTTGCCATCCTTAAAGAGATTATGCATACCACCGCAGACAGGATTAAATCCTTCTGTATCACTGAGACGAAGGACTTTGTCTTTTGCTATACCGATATTTGGACGTAAGCGGTAATAGTCATCGTTTTGAAAAGGAACAAGCGTGTTCAGTCCATCGTTACCACCGGCTAATTGAATGAGTACAAGAATGCTACGATCTTTCTCAGCTTTTGGTGTTTGTGCTAAAGTCGAGTTAACTAAGAACGATGGAGCGAACTGGCTAAACGCTAGTAAGCCTATGCCTTTCGTGGCAGAGCTACGTAAAAATTCACGGCGTGTCGTAGGGATTGATGAATGAGGGGTATTGGTTGCCATGGCGTAAAGAGATTAAGTGAGTTGGTATTGAGGGGACGAGATTAATGATACCATAGAGCGTTTAACTCGGCGTAAACGCTCACCAGGTGCATTTTCAGCCGATGAGATATAATTAGTGATAGACTCTTTGAGAGCAGGGGAAGTGTTTTGAGCAAGTAGACCTGTCGTTAAGCGCTGAGTTATTTCTTCGGGATTTAAGGAAAGAAGGTTCTCAAAGCGTGAATTTTCTACAGTAAAAATTCCATGTCCTTGGGCCCTAGCTGCAGCAACGTCTAGTTTTTCATCTTCATTGAGACCTGCTTCGTAGAAAGGTGCAAAAAGAGATTCAGCTAAACTACGACGAGCAGCGAGTGAAGAAGAATTGATCCAATTGCGACCCCCAACCCAACCGCGTACATTTGGTGGATCGAATAAAACTTGGCCCATTTGACGAAGTGGATTTATAACAAGTCGTGGTACAGGAATGATATCCAAGTTTAGATCCTGTACTAAGCCTAGATAATACTGAATTGGGCTTTTAATAAATTCTCCACGGAAGCTTGAATCAAAAAATAGTTTACTACCAAAGAAAGTTTTTGCTAACCACTGAAGGCTATACCCTTGAGTTTTCCACTGATCTCCTAACGAGTAGAGATAGCTCTTATCAATCATCGTGTCGCTTAGATAAAATTTTACCATTTCATGAGGCACGAATGCTCCCGCAGCACGTTGTTTATAAACGAGTCGAATGACGTCATCGCCATTAAAATTACCTGTTTCACCAAAAATTGTCTTTAAACCAGTATCGTGTTGGTTTGGTTGATAAAACAATTCACTACCTTTTCTTAATCTATAACCTGTGAAAGCTCTTGCTGCTTCTTTGATGTCTTTTTCGGTATAGTTGCCTTCTCCTAAAGTGAATAGTTCAAAAAGTTCGCGAGCGAAGTTTTCATTTGGAGCTTTTTTTTGGCTTTGGTTTAAATCGAGATACTGAATCATCGCTGGCGAGCGAGATACGGCCTTAGTTAGTAGGGGAGCAGGAGCAAATGCGTAACGTGATATGATATCAAAGTGCTTATAAATCATTGGAGCACGTTGTACTTTTTCATATCCTACCACATAAATATCACTTAGAAATAAAACCCATTTTGCGAATACGGCACTATCTGGACGTGCTGCATAGCGCATCCAGTGAATAGTCATATCGACAATAGCATTACGTGATTTTTGCTGAAATTCTCTGTACAGAAGACGCTTTTCTTCTTCATTGACCGATTGTACTTTTTCTTGAAGTTCTTCTGCTTCTGCTACCATGTGCTCAGTCTGCCGGGGCTGCACAAATACAGGAACTGTATCAGGAAATAGACGATCAAGCGTTGCGTTTAGACCTTCCTTCGTGGCGCGTTCAACATCCGATGGAAGAGCTGTCCATCCTGCACGCCTCAATAAGTGACGTGCTGCATCTTGATTCCATTCGGAATCTGGTAAACGACTCCAAGCTGTCTCTGGGGCAAGAGTTAGCGCCATAATAATTAATTTTTTGCAATTAAAGTACTAAATGAAAGACGCTTTATTCGTGAGAACGTTTCATGTCGACTTAGGGAGATGGATCTAAAAAACGAAGTCTATAATTTAGACACTAAGTCTAATATATGTAAATTTCTTAACTATATGGATAGTAATAATTAACGAAATTTATGTAAGTTGATACGAGTTAGCTTTTTTGATGAATTTGTGGCTCCCAGGTTGCATAAGAAGGTTGTTCATACAAAAAGGCATCAGGATTTTCTGATAATGTGAGTAATGGAATTTCACTCACACGTGGCCACAATTCTTCGATCAAGTAAGGTGTAGTTGCAACGTCGCTCGGTAGTGTGCTCCATGATCTAAAGCCTTCAGGTATGAGTAGAGGTGGTTTTAAGTCTGGTGTGGCGACTTTTGCAGCTAAACCACCGTGCCTGTAGGTATGCCAACTATCTCGCCTTGCATCTGCAATATAAGTGACTTTTGGATTGGCTTTTGCCTCCGCTAAAAGTGCTAAGGCATTATAGGAATATGTTTCACTGGTGCTTAAGGTTTTCCAAACACGCAGTGCCATAGCTACGGTTCGAATTCCTAAAATTGATCCAGGTGTGTTAGCATAAACGATTGTTTTTACTTCACGTATGTTACAATTGAGCTGCTCGATGCAGGTAAAAAGTCCAACTCCGGACTCTTCGTTACTGGTTACGAAAACTCCTTTGGAACTGGGTTGTTGGTAGTAGCCAACTTGGATCTTACTCGAGCTAGCATCGCAAATAAGTAAGGGAGCGTTACTTAGGAGTTGGGTTAAGCTCTTCATTATAGATCATATAACGCTGGATCTTTATGATAGGCAAGCCTTTACGGGCTTAACAAAAGCTCTGAATCGGGCATTGACCGAGCGGGTGAAGCCTTTACATTTAACCATTCGTCTAAAGATCAAAGCATTAAGAATTTAACTGTGAACGTACAACTCACCAGCACATCCACTACACGTAAAAGCCTAGTTGTAACTCTCGATAAAACCGAGGTCGACTCCGAGCATTCAGCTATTCTTGCTGAATACGTAAAACAAGCTCGTCTTCCTGGTTTTCGTCCAGGTAAGGCTCCTGTTGAAATGATCAAACGTAAGTTCACAAAAGAGCTTGCTGATGAGTTAAAACAAAAGGTTGTTTCAAAAGCTTATTCGAGCTCTCTCGAAAAAGAAAAATTAGATGTGCTTAGTATTGTACAAGTAGACGAAGGTAAGATTGAGCTAGGCTCAGGTGCTACCGTTACAATCACGGTTGATGTTCGTCCTGATTTTACGCTCCCTGAGTACGTTGGCTTAACAGTCAAATCGGAAAAGACAGAAGCAAGTGAAGACGAAGTCGAAAAGATGGTTGAAGCACTTCGCACGGACAAAGCTGATTTCAAGCAATCCTCAACACCTGCTAAAAAAGGTGACTACGTAAAACTTTCTTATGAGGGAACGCTCGATGGTAAACCAATCGCAGACTTAGTTCCTGATAAGCAGCTGTATGGCAAGGTACCAATGACCTGGGAAGAAGTAGAAGGTGCAAATGAAGGTCACTTACCTGGTCTATCCAAGCAACTTGTTGGTGCTACCACAGGTGAGAAGAAGACTGTTTCGATCAGCTTCCCAGCTGATTTTAATGCAGTTGCTGCGCTTGCTGGTAAAAATGCGAGTTATGCAATTGAAGTGCTCGAAATTCGTGAGCGCGTGCTACCAGCTTTAGATGAAGAGTTCTTTAAATCACATCAGGTTGCTAATCTCGAAGAATTAAAGACACAGATCCGTGCTAATTTAAAAATGCAAAAAGAATATCAAAATCAGATGGCACAACGCCGTCAGGTTTTGGATATTCTGACTGATAAAACAGAAGTCACTATCCCTGACAGTTTAGTTGATAACGAAACACAGGGTATCTTACGTCAATTTATCGAAGAGAATATGCGCCGCGGAGTTTCTTCTGAAGAAATCGAAAAAGATAAGAAGACAATTGTAGAAGGTGCTAAGAAGACCGCTGAAAAGCGTGTTAAAACTCAGCTCATTCTTTCTAAGATTGCTGAGAAAGAGAAAATCACGATCGAAAATCGTGACTTTGATAACTACATTTACCGCGAAGCTAATCGCACACGTCAACGTCCTGAGAAGATTGCTAAAGACTTGGGTAACAACCGTGAAGCACTTCGCGCAGCCCAGGAATCGATCATTTTCGACAAGGCAGTTGATTTTCTGGTTTCTAAGGCTACTGTATCTAGTAACTAATCGTGAGCTACTACGTTCCAATCGTTTTAGAGAATACAGGCCGCGGAGAGCGGTCTATGGATATCTATTCGCGTCTACTTAAGGACCGAATCATTTTTATCGGTACACCTATCGATGATAATGTTGCGAATGTAGTGATTGCACAGCTTTTGTTCTTACAAATGGAAGATCCTAAGAAAGATATCCATTTGTATATCAATTCACCAGGTGGCGTTGTCACAGGGGGCATGGCTATCTATGATACCATTAACTTTCTACAATGTGATGTCGTTACCTACTGTGTAGGTATGGCGGCTAGCATGAGTACCGTATTACTTGCTGCAGGTACTAAGGGTAAGCGTTTTGCGCTTCCTAATAGCCGGGTTATGATTCACCAACCATCGGGTGGTGCAGGTGGCCAGGCTGCTGATATCACAATTGCTGCACGTGAAATTTTACGTTGGAAGAAAACGCTTAACGAAGTCATCGCAAAGCACACAGGTAAGACACCTAAAGAAGTCGAAAAAGATTCTGACAGAGATTACTACATGAGTGCTTACGAAGCTAAGACGTACGGTATTGTAGATCACGTTGTAGAATCAACTCGCGAGGCAGAAAAGCTCGTTGTTCAACCTAAAGCGTAAGCGTTAGATTTTCTTTTTATGGCAAAATCATCGCGCATGACGCTCTGCTCATTTTGTGGTAAATCGCAATCTGAGGTTAAGAAGATCATCGCTGGTCCAGGTGTCTATATTTGTGATTCGTGTGTTACGGTATGTAAGACCATCATCGATAAGGAAGTTAAAACACCGGTAGCAGAATCAAAACCTGCTTTTAATTTAAAGAAACCATCAGAAATTAAAGCCGTACTTGATGATTATGTCATTGGTCAAGATCACGCGAAGAAAGTTTTATCTGTAGCGGTATATAATCACTATAAGCGATTAAATTTCGATGCTGGAAATCTCAGTAAGGAAGTAGCAGCAGTCTCATCAGAATTTAGTGATGTTGAAGTAGAGAAAAGTAATATCCTTTTGGTTGGACCAACGGGTTCAGGTAAAACGCTTCTAGCTCGTTCACTTGCTCGTATTCTCGATGTACCTTTCGCTATCTCGGATGCTACAACGTTAACGGAAGCAGGTTACGTAGGTGAAGACGTAGAAAATGTAGTATTACGTTTACTTCAAAATGCTAATTACGATGTAAAACGTGCTGAGTGCGGAATTATCTATATCGACGAAATTGATAAGATTAGACGCTCCACAGGTAATGTATCCATTACGCGTGACGTTTCGGGTGAAGGTGTTCAACAAGCACTTCTTAAAATTTTAGAAGGTACCGTTTGTAATGTTCCTCCCCAGGGTGGTCGTAAGCATCCAAATCAGGAGTACGTTCAGATCAATACGTCGAATATTCTCTTTATTTGTGGTGGGGCTTTTATTGGTTTAGACGAAATTATTAAAAAGCGTGCTGGTCAGCGCTCACTTGGTTTTCATGCCAACCCAGAGGATCATGAATTAAAGCCAGTTGAAATCATGACTAAAATTGCACCAGAAGATTTGGTCAGTTTTGGTATGATTCCAGAATTTATTGGAAGACTCCCGGTTATATCCGTTTTAGATCAGTTGCAGGTTGAAGATTTATCCAAGATTTTACTGCGTACAAAAAATGCGATTGTTAAACAGTACTCAAAATTGTTTGCAATCGATGGCGTGCGTTTACGTATTACTCCGGACGCAATTAAGGCAATCGCCCTCAAAGCAATTGAGCTTAAAACGGGTGCTCGTGCACTCCGTGCTATTATTGAACAATTGATGCTCGAAGTGATGTATGAAATTCCTCAACGAACGGATATTTCAGAAGTTGTAATAGATGCAGCAGTGGTTGCGGGTAAACGTAAACCAACTTTGAAGCGCATCAGTAAATCCGAAACCAACAAAGACGCCGCTTGATCGTATATCCTGCAATTGACATTCGAGGCGGCCGCTGCGTGCGTCTCATCCAAGGCAAAGCTGATCAACAGACAGTGTATGCTGAAAATCCTGTATTAGTTGCAGAGGGTTTTAAGCAGGCTGGAAGTGGATGGGTTCACGTTGTTGATTTAGATGGAGCCTTTGATGGTGAACCAAAAAATTTAGATACCGTAAAAGCAATCACAGCTACAGGTCTTCGTGTTCAACTGGGTGGTGGCCTTAGATCAAAGCAGTCAGTTGAACGTGCTTTGGCTATGGGAGTTTCACGCGTTGTGATTGGTACGCGTGCTGCAGAAAGCGAAAGTTTCGTTGCTGAACTCGTTGCTTCTTTTGGTGATAAAATTGCAGTCGGTATTGATGCCAAAGATGGCAAAGTAGCTGTTAAAGGCTGGGTAGATACAACCAATACAGGAGCACTCACCATGGCTAAGCGTATGGACGATATAGGTGTTTCTACGCTTATTTATACTGATATTGGCACAGACGGTATGCTGACAGGACCTAATCTAGTAGCACAGGAAGCGATGCTAAAGACGGTACGCTGCCGAGTCATTGCCTCAGGTGGTGTCAGTGTGAGGGAGGATGTAAGTAATTTAAACAATCTAGCTAAGAAATATCCAAACTTAGACGGCGTAATCGTGGGCAAAGCGATCTATGAAGGCCGCGTTCAACTCCCTGACTTGTTAGTACTCGTAAAAGCTTAAGCTTTTATTTGATCTGCGATTTCTTCGAGCGGGTAGGTAACTATTTCAGCAAGCGTAGGGTGATACCACGGCGCTTGCAGCATGTCGCGTACGGTTGCTCCCAAACTAAGTGCTGTTGTAAAAACGTGGATTAATTCACCGGCTTCGACGCCTACGATTTCAGCTCCGAGGAGTTTACCTATTTTAGGTTCTGCTAAAACTTTAACATAACCGTAGTTAGCTTCCATTAAGATCGACTTGCCGTGATCATTGAAGGGATACGAAGCCGATAAATATTTAGTTTTACTTTCTTTGAGCTGTTTTTCTGAAAGTCCAATACTTGCTACAGCAGGATCGGTAAAAACAACACTTAAGAGTTTTGTGTAATCTACGGGTTTAAGTTTTTTTACATTCGCTGCATGACGAGCGGCGAGTTCTCCTTGCTGAATTGCAATGTGAACGATTTCAACAGGACCCGCGCAATCACCCGCTGCATAAATGCTAGGTACGGTTGTTTGCTGATAGCGATTGGTTTTAATACGGCCATCTGCTGTTAGTTTTATCCCTACCTGGTTTAAGTTAAGGCTCTCGAGTAGAGGTTCTCTGCCAAGGGCATTAAACAGGTACGCTGCTTTTTTAGTGAGGGTCTTACCTTGGTGGGTAAAGGTTACTTCAATTAATTTCTTTTTCTTGGCGATCTGGGTAATATGCGTTCCCGTAAATACAGCCATTCCCTCATCTGAAAGGGCCTTTGCTAGGGTTTCGCCAGCTTCTTTGGACTGGGTGCTTAGTAAGTGTTCACTGCGCTGGATTAAGGTCACCTGTGTGCCCATGCGCTGTAAGTACTGGGATAATTCACAAGCAACTATTCCACCTCCTAGAACGATAACACTTTTCGGTAGAAAATCTAAGTTCAGTACTTCATCACTTGTCCAAAAAGGAGTGGTGCTAAGGCCTGGAATCGGAGGGACTGAAACTTTAGATCCGGTGGAAATTAAGATATGTTTTCCACGAATTTTTTCTCCCGTGGATAATTGTAGCGTGTCTTTTGTTAAAAACGATGCATGGGCTCGGATAAGATCAAACATGCCTTTTCTCAGCTGCATGTCTCGAAATGAGGCAAATTCATCAATGATTTTATTCTTACGACTATTTACTCGTTTCATATCGGCTACTGCTTTGCCGATTTTTAAACCAAAGATATCTGCTTTGCGCGTCTGATGAAGGAGGTGGGACGTGTGGAGCAATGTCTTTGAAGGCATGCATCCTTTTAAAATGCAAAGACCTCCTAATTGCTTTGCTCCATCAACCACAGCGACTTTAAGGCCTAGTTGAGCGGCAAGGCGTGCAGCATTAAATCCAGCACTACCACCACCAATTGCTATAAAATCATAGGTGCGCATAATTCAATGTTAGTAGTAGCTTATGGATTGAGCGACTTCTTTTGCTTTTTCTTCAGAAACTAAGTGTTTGATGAGGGCTAAGCCAAAGGGATGAGCTGTACCTGCACCACGTGAAGTGATCAAGTTTGTATCGACTACAACGGGTTCAGTACCTAGCGGTGTATCGAATTCATGGGCAACTGAGTGGTGTGCAGTAAAGCGCTTGTTTTTAAGGACTCCTGCATCCTTTAAAATAACGGGAGCTGCACAGATCGCTGAAATCAACCGATTTGATTTATAATAGTCTTTAACTAGAGCAGCGATGTGTGGATCAGCTCTTAGCAGTTTAACTCCTGGGCCTCCTGGTATAAATAGGCATGTAAAGGACTCATGAAGTACCTGATCTAGGGAAGTATCTGCCTTAAGGGTAATACCACTGCGACCTTTTACATCGAGAGATCCATCCAGGGATGCTACAGTTACGTGGATGCCTGCTCTACGCATGAGGTCTACAGGAACGACGACCTCAATTTCTTCAAAATCGGGTGCCAATACGGTTAAAACGCGTACAGAAGATGACATAAGTTGCTTAATATAGACTAAAGCGATCTAGCTAGGATGCCGCAAGCCATTGGATATTCAATTATTGCGGTTTTGTAAGGTATCGTTTCACTCATATTAAACCTAATAACTTACATATACTTTTATGGCTGGCGTAGGAAAATTACTCAAACAAGCACAGAAAATGCAGCGCTCAATTGAGACGCTTCAAACCCAACTCGATGCTAAAGAAATCGATGTTACTGCGGGTGGGGGTGCAATTAAAATTAAAATTACAGCAACAGGTAAGTTCTTGGCGCTGACACTTGATCCTGAATTTCTAAAGGAAGACGCTAAGATGGTATCAGATACGGTACTTTTGGCTGTAAACGATGCTGCAAATCAAGCAAAGGCTTATCACGACGCTGAAATGCAAAAAGTTACATCCAGCTTACAAGTACCTGGTTTATTCTAAAGCATGTCGGCTATTGAAAATTTACAAAAGCAGTTGAAACAACTGCCTGGGTTAGGTTACCGCTCTGCAGAACGTATAGCAATGCATCTGCTGGTAGAGAAGCCTGAGCAGTTGCCTATTTTACTCGCAGCACTAACGGAAGCCTCTCGTAGTGTTCACCGTTGTAAGAAATGCGGTAATATAGCAGAAGGTGATTTATGTTCTATCTGTTCAGATGAGCGTAGAAATAGTCGTCATGTATGTGTTGTAGAACATGTACCGGATCTTGTTTCTCTTGAAAAAAGCGGTGCATGGCGTGGAACCTATCATGTATTACACGGTAAACTATCACCGTCTCAAAAAATTACGCCAAACGATTTAAATATTTCTAGTTTGCTGGCACGAATTGAAAATAAAGAAATAGACGAACTAGTACTTGCTTTAGCCAATGATGTAGAAGGTGAAGCAACCTGCCATTACCTCATAGAGCAATTGCCTACCGGTAGTACCGTAAAAGTTAGCCGTATAGGGTTTGGTATTCCTAGTGGTGGTGGAGTTGTTTACGCAGATGCAGTAACACTTAAGAGCGCCTTAGAGGCTAGACGCATTTATTCGTAACAATTACTGCGATACTTCGTAGATTTCTACAAGAGCGTAACCTGTTGCTCCGCTTACTCCGGTAACCTGGGCTGTATAGTTTCCAGGTGGTACACTTAGAACCATTGCAGAGTCTCCACTGTTAACTCCTAAGCTGAAAGCACCAACTGATGACATAATTGAGGCTGTAGCTTGGGTTATTGTGGATAAAATAGAAGAGTTTCCGATAACTGGTGCAGTACTCCATCCTGAGTTACTAGCTATGATATTACCAGATGAGTCGTAGATTGTAAGAACAGTTTGTGAGAGTGTTCCTGGAACTCCGTATGCTATAAGCGCTGGCCCATCTGCACGGATTAGTACTTTCTCTGTACCTGTGCCCCCTACAACAAAACCTGCAGTGAGTGTGTTTGCTCCACTACTCGTTACAGCTCCTGCTGAAATATTTACCAAGCGAGAAGATGCAGTCATTGAATCCATGTCATAGATTTCATCTAGTGCTACACCGGTTGTACTATTTAGACCAGAGACTTGGACAGTATAAGCATTTCCTTGTGATAAAGGTATACTTGCTAACATGGCAGAATCAGCAGATCCAGCTGTTAAAGGAAAGGCTCCAACAGAATTCATGTTTGTAGCACTAGCTTGGCTTGCGAGTGATTGGAAGCTAGTAGATCCGTAATTTAAACTGTTATTCCATCCTATGTTAGTAGCTATGATTTGAGAGGAACTGTTATAAAAAGTTAGCTGAGGCTTAGAAAGAGCAGTAGTAATTCCGTAGTTAGCTAAGGCAGGTCCTATACCTCGTAACAGTACGTTCTTAGTTCCTGTTCCACCAATAACAAAACCAGCAGTCAGAGGAGCGCTTGTGCCGTTTACAGTAGCCCGTGCTGATAGGTTTAATAGCCGTGAATTTTGAAGACTTAATACAGCTGCAGTAGTAGTTGTTGTACCTGTAGGGCTAGTTACAGTAACAGTGTAAGTACCAGCATTCGAAATTTGGAAACTAGAAATAGTAAAGCTACTCGCTGTAGCTCCAGGTATTATTACTCCGTTAAGGTACCACTGATAGGTAAGTGGTGTGCTTCCTGATGCATTAACACTTAAGGTTGTTGAAGCTCCTGCTACTAGGGATTGGTTAATCGTGGTTGATAAAATAACTGGAGAGGCTGTAGGTACAATTTTTCGAACGGTATTATTAAAAAAGTCGGCTACATATAAATTTCCAGATCCATCCAATGCTACATCGCCAGGGCTATTAAGGTAACCTGCAGAACCAATTCCGTCAGCGCTATCAGCTACACCTGGACTTCCGGCAATTGTTGTCACGACCCCTTGAGAAGTAATTTTGCGTATCGTGTTATTACCAGAATCGCACACATAGATATTGTCTTGGGCGTCTACTGCTAAACCTGATGGGGTGTTAAATCGTGCGACTGTTCCAGTGCCATCGGTTGATCCTGTTGATCCTGCTGAGCCTGCAATCGTGCTTACTGTTGCTGTTGAGCCGCTAAAGGTAATCTTTCTAATAGTTGAATTAGAACTATCAGAAACAAAAACATTTCCTACAGGATCAACCGCAATACCAAGTAGCATACCAAATCGGGCATTTGAAGCTAAACCATCCGTGCTTCCTGATGTAAGCGCTTTACCCGCTATGGTTGTAACTGTTCCATTAGGTGTAATTTCTCGCACGGTGTAGCCTTGTCCGTCCGCTACCCAAACATTTCCACTTGAATCGACCGCTAAGTTTTCAGGATCTTCAAATCGAGCAGCGCTTCCGATACCATCAGTCTTTCCCTTGAGTCCTGCACTTCCTGCTAGAGTACTCACAGTTCCATTAGGTGTAATTTTACGTATGGTATAATTTAAACTGTCAGCGATGTAGATATTTCCAGAACTATCAACGGCAACTCCACCGGGACCATTTATACTTGCTGATGCAAGTGTGCCATCTGTCGAACCTGCATTTCCTGATGAGCCAAGTAGTGTTGTTACAACACCTGTTGGAGTTACTTTTCTAATCGCATTGTTTACGCTATCAGCTACGTAAATATTACCAGAGCTATCGAGCCGAATACCTCCATCAGAATCAAAACGTGCAGCTGGACCTGTTCCGTCAACGAATCCTGCAGCTCCAGGCCAGCCAGCTAGTGTTGACATGCCGGTAGGGCTGACTGTTAAGGATAGTGCATTGCTTGTACTGCTACCATTCGTATTTGTAGCGATGCATCTGAATTGATCACCGCTCATATTTAGTGTCGTAGAATTAACAATAAGTATATTACTTGTAGTCCCAGAATAGTTACCTGAATTGTTTAAATTTACCCATGTGTTTGATCCTGAGGCTTGTCTTTGCCACTGAAGGGTGAGCGTAGTTGGGCTCAAAGCTGAAATTGCAAATGATGCGGGTTGTCCAATCGTTGTGAAACGTTTCGTAACGGTTGTTGTAATTTCAGGTGCCTGATTTGCATCAATTAAAGTTGCTTGAATAATATTGCCCACATTAGGTGATCCTGCACCTGTGCATAGGTCATATCCAGCAGTTGCTGTATAGGCTCCATTGTTACCTTGGGTGATATCTCTAAAAGCAATACTGTTAATTAAAGGATAAATTCTCGGATTTAAAAATCCAAGTGAGGAGAGCTTATTTGCAGTGCGAGCTTGATTAATCAAAGCACAGAATGCAGCCCAAACGGGTGTAGCTAAGCTTGTACCACCGATCGTTTGTGAGGCTCCATTAATATATACTACGGCACCCGTTTGGGGATCACCAATAGCAGCTACATCGGGTGTTATTCGGTAATTTCCTGTTGTAATACCGAGACCTGTTTGCCAAGCAGGACGAGCGTAGTAGTGACTATATCCACCACCAGAATCAGCCCATACGGATTCAGTTGTTACTGTACCCGCTGAGTTAAGAACGAGATGTGTGCCGCCTACGCCTGTGACACTAGGATCGCTAGCTGGGTAGGATACATCAAGGGGAGCTGTTGTAGAATAGTTACCCGTTGTTGGGTCTGGATTTGAACCGCCATCACCAGAAGCAGCGAGAACTGAAATACCAGCGCTAGCTAAGTTTGCCATGTATTGAGACTCGATAACTAGGTAGTCACTTTCGATAACTGATTCATTTTCACCAAAGGACATAGAAAATTGTGAAAAGCCAGTATGGGTTATAGCGTCGTTATAAACTTGCTGATAGGTTTTATCAAAGCCTGCAGGATCATTAACGTTTGATCCATACACCATGATCGTAGCTCCAGGCGCTAAAGCACTGCTCCATTCAACATCTAAACTTGCCTCAGCAAGCGAATTTGAATCCGCAGGAACTGCTGGACCACCATCAATATTAACCTGAACGACATTTGTTGCTGGAATATTAACACCTGCTGCGCTCCAAAATTTTGATAAATCAGAACTTGAAGGATAGGCATTACTTATAATGCCAATTATTTGTCCAGTTCCGGTATAACCTAAACCAGACGCGTTATAGGCACTGGCAACTTGAGATGGTAAATAGGGTGGACTATTTGTACTACTCGCTTGAGGCTTAAGAATGTGCCTTGGAGTCATTCGTATATGAGGCTGAAGACCATGAATACCAATCACGACATCGGCAATTGAACTAGGTAAACTAGGTGCCGTTATAGCAGAGCTAAATTCGTTATCATTATACGCTACTCGAGCAAACTTTGTATCGAGTACATTTTGTATATTTGTGACGCTTGCCTTTACAAAGATAGCAAGGTGGTTGTTGTCAGTTCTAATAATTTTAAAACCCTGGGCCTTTACCCAATCTATAACACGCTTGTGTTCAGCTTTGCTTGGCCAATATTTTGCAGCCATTTCAGATGGTGCAATTTTTTCGTTTTTTGTAATACGAGATTGGAGTTCAGGAAGATTGTGCATTTTAAGCGCAATCTCGAATTCCATTTCGCTAGCAAGTTGTGATGCAGTTAGGATTGTAGTAACAACAGCTGCTCTATGACCTTTTTGTCCATGTTCAGATGCAGTTGCTTGGAGTACTGGACGTATACTGCCTGAATATTTTTTATGTGGCTCAGTTTGGCTTGTTGAAGCGTATGTTAGTGATACAAAAATGAGACAAAAAACGTAGAGGTAGAGAAAAATTTTTTTCACGTTTTAATTTAAATAAAAAGACTTACAAGTAATCATTAAGTTCCGATATTATTTGAACTCAGCCACGACAATACAGATATCGTCATCGAAGTCTTTTCTTTCGGTAAATGCTTGAACGGAAGAGATTACTTTTTTCGGTATCTCTGCGACTTTTAGACTCGATTCTTTTTTAAGTATTTCGACTAACTTTTCTTCAGTGAATTGAATGCCTTGAGAGTTTGAAGCTTCGATAATTCCGTCTGTGTAACCAATAAGTATATCGTTATGATTTAAGCTTATTGTTTCATGACTGTAGGTAAAGTCTTCGATTAAACCTGTAGCTGGCTCTGGGTCTAGTTGGGTAAGACGCTTGATGCTTGAAGTAGGTTTACTTAGTAAGAGCGGAGCAGGATGACCTGCGTTAGAATAGGTTAGAGTTTTGGCTTCCGTATCTATAATACCAAAGAAAGCAGTGGCAAAAATAGGCTGACCTGTTCCTTCAACAATTGGTATTAGATTTCTATTAATTTCTGACAGGACTTTGCCTGAATCATTTGAACTATTCATACAGGATTCTTGTACTACGCCACGAATGACTGCTGTTAATAGTCCTGCTCTCACACCATGACCCATAACGTCACAAATAAAAAATCCGCATTTCGTGTCTGAAATAGCAATAAGATCAAAAAAATCTCCACCTAGTGAAGCTGCTGCTTGGTAGTAGTGTGAAAAATGTAACCTGCTATCTTCAAAATTACTAAGTCTAGGAAATGTTGGATATTTTGATGGTATAAAAGCTTGTTGAATTTGACGAGCCATTAGCAAGTCAGCTTCCATCGCCTCAGAGCGGTGCTTTAATTCTTGTTCTGTTTTTTTACGCTGTGTTATGTCATGACTAATACCAACAAGACCGACGACACTTCCGTGAGAGTTTTTAATTGGAACTTTAGTTGTAAGAGACCAGCGTTCTTTACCTTCCGGACCAAAATTAGATTTCTCCTGATTTAAAATTGAATGCGAACCGGTTAGTACTGATTGATCATCAATGTTTGCCTGGTCAGCCCTTTCGCCAGAATAGAAATCGTTTACTGCCTTACCACGAGCTTCATCTTGTGATTGAACACCTAATTCTTTGAGATGAGATATATTATTTAATAGGTAGTTGGCTTTTTTGTCTTTAACAAAGATACGAGAGGGTAAGTGATCAATGATTGTTCTTAATAGATTATGTTCTTCTACTAGTTTTTCCTCAGCTTCTTTTGCATGCGTCACGTCGCGAGTTATACCAAAGGTTCCAATAATTTTTCCATTTAGATCAAGCCAGGGCATTTTTGTTGTAGAGCCCCAAGCGAGTGTGCCGTCACGTTTGGTGATATGTTGAATGTTACCAACAATGGGTTCTCCAGTTTCAATAATCTTTTTCTCTTCAGCTAAAGCAGTATTAGCGTGTTCTTTAGAAAAAAAATCAGCATCTGATTTCCCAACAACTTCATCTGGCTTTTTGACTCCTAGCCACTGCGCATGAGCTAGATTAACACGAACAAACTTACTGTTTAAATCCTTAAAATAGATACGGTCGGGCGTTTTCTCCATCAATAGATGAAGAATAGCTGAATCAAGCATTTCGGTGCTTTTAAATGAGTTATAGGACTCCTGAGGCAGTTGACCCATGAATAAGGTATAAACCTATATGAAATTAGCTATCTAGCAACCTATAAGCAGTCACTTATTGGCACAAAATGATTAGATTTAAATCAGATATCCTTACTACTTAAACGTAGGTTTTTATAGCCCCTTTGGTGCGCGACGTGGGAATCGAACCCACCTCTCAAGCTTGGGAAGCTCACATTCTACCGATGAACTAGTCGCGCCTGATATGTATTTGATTTAATAGGTTATACTTTAACTTCAAATAGCTCGGGCTGCATTTCTCCTATAGCAACGCGATTTACGGTACCTGTCATGCGAATTGCAAAATCGCCTGATATTTCGATGCCAATTTTACCACCTGGCATGTGTACAGTAATATTTTTATCCACTAAACCTAAACGATGTGCAACAGCAGCTGAGGCACTAGAGCTTGTACCAGAAGCTAGGGTATAACCTGCTCCGCGTTCCCAGATTTCTATACGTATATTGTTACGGTCTAGGACTTGCATAAACTGGACGTTTGTTCTGTTAGGAAAATTAGAGTGCGTTTCGATTACAGGACCGTATTGGTGAGCTAGTTTAGGACTAATCTCTGGTAGTGGAATTACGCAGTGAGGATTTCCAATGGTGGCTGCACAAAAAGTAAATGTTTTATCTAGTACCTCAATTTTTTCATTAATAACTTCGCGTGCAGAGCCTGTTACAGGAATTTTTTGACTTAAGAAACTTACATTTCCCATATCCATCACAAGAAGTTTACCGTTATCTTTTACAACAGCCTCAACAATACCACCAGGTGTTTCTATTGGGAACTGTGTGCCTTTTGCTATTTTTTGATCGAATAGGTAACGTCCAAAAATACGTGTTCCGTTACCTGATTTTTCAGCCTCAGATCCATCTGGATTAAAAATACGAAGTCCAAATGCACCTGACTTAGTTGGCAGTGGACCCCAAAGAATACCGTCTGAGCCTACGCCAAAATTTCTATGGCATATGACACGAATTTGATCGAGTGAGGGTGTTTTCCAACTAGGAAAGTCACTTGGATCTAATACAATATAATCGTTACCTAAAGCGTGGTATTTATAGAAGCGCACGTGAATGATGAGGTTTGAGTTGAAATTATTCTTTATAACCAAATAAGCGTAAACGCTTAATTGCATCAGCTACAGGATAGGGAACCATACGTTCCCAAGTGGTATCATTATTTTGTATCCGATGTAACACGTCCCGTGAGAATGTATTTAATACGGTTGGATCGTAACCAGTAATGCATTCTAGGTAGTTGTTTTGAAGTAAATGTTCATAGAGGCTGCGCAGGTGATCGCTTACTTTTGCGTTTCTAGCTGTGATAAGAACGTTTGATGCAAACGAATTCTCACCTGTAGGAGATTTACCTGGAGCTGGATTGCCGGTAGCTAAATAACTATCATACGCCTCTTGGCGCATTGGGTAGATATAAAGTTTAACGGAATTTCTGAAGAGGCGGCCAAAGGACTCGAGAATACCACCTGCAAGGTTTTCGTAATATTTTTCGTTAAATATTTCTAGTAAGTTGTTTATGCCCATCGTGACGCCTATCATTTCTTTGGTGTAGCGTCTGAAGTAGGAAGTTAGTCGGTAATATTCTGGGTAATTTGAAATAAGTACCGTCAGGCCAATTTCTCCTAGGAGATCTACTCGGGATAAAAAGTCATGTACATCTAATTGCCCGTCAGCGAGTAAATTGTTCATGGTTATTTCAACAATGACTACAACTTCTTTACTGGTGACTGAGGGTTCCTGAACAAACTGAGCCGTAGCGCAGTTTAGCATATCAACATTTACGTTTGTGACTGGTCTGAAACTGCCGCGTTCGACAAGAATTGCTTTTTTATAAAATACTTCCGAAGGCTGTAGTACAGTTTTGCTAGGTCCAAAGAGTACAGCGTTTGTTAACCCATACTGCACGAGGTGCATTGATAAAAGTCGGTTATCAATATTTGGGAAAGCAGGACCAATAAACTCGATCATGTCTACCTCGATACGATCATAGCTTAAATTATCGAGCAGTGACTGAATAAACTTTTGTGGATTATCTCGGTAATAAAATGCTCCGTAAATTAAATTAGTTCCAATAATGCCAAGTGCTTCTTGCTGAAGTACACTTTCTTTATCCCACATACGAACATGAATTATAATATCATTAGTAGGTCCGTGGGGTTCAGTTTGTAAGCGTACTCCCATCCAACCATGAGCCTCGTTGTTACCTTTAAAACTTTTAGTCGCCACTGTATCAGCATAAACAAAGAATGTTGTGCTGTTGCCTCGTATTGCATCAAGACGTTCTTTCAATAGTCCGAATTCATGGTCAAGCATGAGAGTCAGTCTATCTTGCGAAACATAGCGTGATGCTTTACCATAAATAGCATCACTAAATACCATGTCATATGCTGAAATCGTTTTAGCAATAGTGCCAGATGCTCCACCTGCTTGAAAGAAAACGCGGGCAACTTCTTGTCCTGCTCCAATTTCAGCAAAAGTACCATACTTCGCCCCATCGAGGTTGATAGTAAGAGCTTTACGGTTAGTTGTGAGTAGATCTTTCTGATCGTTCATGAACAGTAGTAACTAAAACTAAGACAATTAAGTGACGCAACGTGTTTCAGTATAATACTTAAATCTATATCTATGGAATTGCCATTATTAATGCTTCTAGTAACGTAACTTTCACAACTCATGAAGACCTTCATTTCTTCCATGTTAGGCTCACTAGTAGCCTTAATTATATTCTGCTTTTTAGGCATTTTATTGCTCGTAGGTATCATAGGAGCTATCATTTCAGTAGGTGCAAAGCATGCGAAAGTTACATCGACTAAGGTTGAGCAGGATTCATACCTTGTGCTTGATTTATCAACAAATATTACGGATGCTCCGCCTCCAATCGACTTTAGTGATTTTTCATCCACACGACTTGAGACGTTGCAGTTACGCTCAGTCACACGTGGTTTAGATCGTGCAAGCAAAGATTCTCACATTAAAGGTCTTCTACTTGTTGGTTCATTTAACCCATCTGGCCTAGGCTCTGGTTTTGCAGCATTAAGTGAAATGCGTTTAGCGCTTTTACGTTTTAAAGCCTCAGGTAAGCCAATTAAGGCGTTCCTAGAATCAGCTGATACACGCGATTATTACATAGAGTCCGTAGCAAGTGAGATTAATATGGATCCCTACGGTATGCTCTTCATGCCTGGTTTAGCTACCCAGCCAATGTTCTATGCTGGGTTATTTGAAAAATACGGGGTTGGTGTTCAAGTTACACGTCATGGAAAATATAAATCGTATGTAGAGCCTTATACCCGTAAGGATATGAGTCCTGAAAATAAGGAAGATACGAAACGTTTACTCGATAGCTTGTGGGGTAGTTTAGTAAGTGATGTTGCTAAGGCGCGTAAATTAACGCCTGATCAAATTCAGTCTATCGTTGATAAGGAAGGTATTATCCGTCCAGAAGTAGCTCTATCGAGTCATCTCATCGACCGAGCAATTTACAAAGATGTTTTACTCAAGGAGCTTAAAGAAGCTACGGGAAAAGCAGGTACTAAGGATCCTTTTAGACAAATTTCATTTAGCTCATATTTAAAACTCCAAGAGAGCGATATTTCTACAGCTAAAGAAGCCATCGGTTTAGTTTATGCTGAAGGTGATATTGTTGATGGAGAAGGGCAGTCGGGCGATATCGGTTCTGAGTCATTCTCACGTGAAATTAGACGGATGCGTGAAGACGATTCCATTAAAGCTATTGTTTTACGTGTTAACAGTCCTGGTGGTAGTGCATCGGCTGCAGAAATGATTCAACGTGAATTGCGCTTAGCTCGCGAAGTAAAACCTGTGATTGTTTCTATGGGCAGCTATGCTGCTTCAGGTGGCTACTGGATATCAACCTACGGTAATCGCATTTTTGCTGATCCTACAACTATCACAGGTTCCATCGGAGTCTTTGGTATTCATTTCAATATTCAAAAGTTAGCCAACGATTTTGGTGTCACATTCGATGGTGTGAAGACTGGCAAGTTTGCTGATGTCATGACCATTTCTAAGCCAAAAACAGAAGAAGAAATTGCAGTCTTTCAACGTATGGTGGATTGGATGTACGGCCAATTTATCGCTAAAGTTTCTGAGGGTAGAAAATTAAATCCTGCTTTTGTTGAAGAGATTGCTCAAGGTCGTGTTTGGACTGGTAAAGAGGCGCTCAAGATTGGTCTTGTTGATCAACTCGGTGGTTTAGCTGATGCAATTAACTATGCTGCTAAGGAAGCAAAGCTCCCAAAGAACTACCGTATCGAGCAGTATCCTCAAAAGAAGGATATTGCTGATAAGATTGCTGAACTGCTTAACAAGTCTCTACCAGAGGAATCAGAATCCAAGGGTGTACTCGGAAGTGTTCAAAAAACACTTAAAGCTCAATTACATGAACTTAAGAGTTACAATGATCCTCAGGAAATGTATGCTCGTATGCCTTTATTAATTTCTACCCACTAAGATGTCCCAAACTTATCGATTAATTCGTGACTGCAAAGCTACGCAAATTCCACAAGGGACTCCTACACAACTACCAAGTGGTACAGAAGTTTTTGTAGTTCAGACTTTAGGTGGTAATGTTACTGTCAGAACAGACTTTGGTTTAGTGCGTATCGCTAAAGAAGATGCGAGTGCAATCGATGGACTTGTCCTTTCAGATGACGTATCTAGTGCTGGTATTTCTCATTCGGAGAAATTAGCTGAAAAGCATGTTTGGGATGTTTTAAAGACCTGTTTTGATCCTGAGATTCCTGTAAACATTGTAGACTTAGGACTTATCTATGATCTTGCGATTGAGGAAACAGCCTCAGGGGCAGTTATTGATGTTAAGATGACCCTCACAGCCCCTGGTTGTGGAATGGGACCTGTTATCGCTGAAGATGCACGGCAGAAAATTGCATCACTACCTGGAGTCAGCAGTGCAAAGGTTCATATTGTATGGGATCCTATTTGGGCACCGCAAATGATCTCAGCTGAAGGCCGTAAGGCACTTGGCTTAGAATAACCAAGCTTTAAGCCGTTATTGAGTCTAAAGAGCAACTATCGGAAGTTGGAGCTTCGCAGTTAGGTCGTGCGATAACGCCTGGGTAAGGCTCTAAACTAAAAACTTTATCTTTCTTTTCGAGTAAGTGTTTAGCGCAAACACTCATGAGTTCTTTATGTGTTGTCACGCGACGCATATCATAAAGAAAAGCACCTGTTTCATCTACACTCTGCCCAACAAAATTGAGATATTTTTTCATTTTGTTCACGTGGGCTAATTCTGGAAAATCAGGATTACTCGTTTCTTCAAAAAGAAGTTTAATATATTCATCAACTTCACCTAAAGTTACAGGAGTAGGTGTTTTGCCAGCAAACGCCTCACGGCATTGTTTGAATATCCATGGATTTCGAATGGCATGTCTACCAATCATAACTCCGGCTGCCTTTGTGTGATTAATGACATGCTGAGCTTTAGCAGGAGATGTTACATCTCCATTAGCTAACACGGGACACTTCGCTTTAGCTACGACTGCTGCAATAGCGTCATAATTAACTTCACTTCGGTATCCGCCTTTAACCGTGCGACCATGGACTGTGAGTAGGTTGACTTCGTTATCGTTTACAATTTCTACAATTTTTTCAGCAGCGGATTCATCGTTGAACCCAAGACGCATTTTTACAGTGAATAAGCCTGGTACAGCTGCTCTTAAGTGCTGAATAATTTCTCTTACCTTTTCTGGTTCTCTGAGTAAGCCACCACCCACATTCTTTTTGTATACCTTGGGGGCAGGGCACCCTAAGTTTAAATCAATGCCAGCGGTAGGATGTTTTAAGATTTCTAACGCTGTACGTACCATGTGCTCAATCTCTTCACCAATTAGCTGAGCAAAAACAGGACGTGTTGTTTTATTCTGATCGATCGATTTTAAGATATGTTTTTCAGGCCTTGATTGCGTATGGACTCTGAAAAATTCAGTAAAAAAGTAATCCGGTGCTCCGTAGTGAGCAATGACCTTCATGAATGCTAGGTCTGTAACGTCTTGCATGGGAGCAAGTGCCGTTAGAGGTTGTCCAGCGGTAATGGTTTGCGGAAGAGACCTCATGTATCAGAGGAGTCATTTTCCTCGTAGTCATCGTCCTCGTCTTCTTCGTCCTCTTCGAAACTGTCGTCTAGATTAGCCTGTTGCTTCAAGGCCTGCTCTAAATCTTCAGTCATGTCCTCAACGCGCTCAAAGACTGCTTCGGTTACACTAATTGGGCGATTGGCTTGTAATGCTAAAACGATTGAGTCGCTTGGACGTGCATCGATTTCTAAGAGCTTTTTGCCTAACTCATTTTCCATTCTTAAGAAAATACGTGCATAGAATGTACCTTCATTTGCGTCATTGATAACGACATGATCTAAGGTAACGCCTAATCCTAAAAATATAGAACCAATTAAATCATGGGTCTGTGGGCGTTCTTTTTTTACGCCATTTAAGGTACCTTGGATGGCAGCTCCTACGTGGTGATCGACATAAATAACAAATGTTTTATCTTCATTGCCTAAGAATACAGCAGAGCCGTTAGCAGTTGGAATGACTGCTTTAACGTTTATTGCTACGAAGTCTTTTGGCATAAGGAGGAGGTTATAGGTTAATAACCGTAAAGGCTAATGCCTAATTTATTAGCTAATGTAACAACCTCAGGCTTATTAATAAGGATAACGCGACCAGCTTCGAGTGCTGCTGCTTTAATGCCTGCGTCATGCATGGTTTGCAGTGTTTTTTCACCAAAGCAAGGGACGTCAAAACGGTAGTCTTGATTAATTTTTACAGTTTTTACAAATAACGCTTCATCCGTTTTAAACGTACCTGCACGCTTAATCATTTCATCGGTTCCTTCGAAGGCTTCGACAGCAAGGACAGTTCCTTTTCTTACGACACAGCCTTGGCCAATGTCTAAGCGAGCACTTTCTCTAGCGATTAGAATGCCGTGTTCGATACTATCTTGCTCGATAGGGAATGAACCTTTCGTCATGGACCCTTTGGTTGCTAAGTGCTCATCCATGAAGGAGCGTGCATCAAGTAAAAGGACGTTACGTTTCTTAATTTCTTCTGCAATGGCTCCAAAAATCGTTTCAGCATTTTTTCTTTTTAGGGAAAAAAGAATTCGAGCAGCTGTTAAGTCAGGATGTAGTCCGTGAAAGAGTCTACGAGGGGTGATTTGTCCAGCCATGATCGCATATCCGGCTTTGAAATCTTCAAGCGCATCTAACATTTTACCGATCTGACCAACTTTTAAAATAACACGATCTTCTTTGCTAAAGCTGTTGATTAATTCGTTTGTTGTCTCGTCTTCTGCAGCGATTAACTTAACCACAACTCCAGCGCTACGTGCTGTATCAGCAATGATCTTAGGATACACACCTTGTCCAGCAATCAAAGCTAAAGGCTTTGATTTATCAAAATCGGATGGAAGGTGCTGAGAGAGAGTCATTACTTTTGTCCACTGAGCATGTGTTTTAACTTATCAATCTTTGGTCTAATGACCACAGAGCAGTAGCCTTGATTAGGGTGCTTCGTGAAGTAGTCTTGATGGTAATCCTCGGCTGCCCAGAAATGTTTTAGAGGAATAATTTCTGTGGTGATGGATGCATCAAATTGTTTAGCAATATCAGCTTTAGATTTCTCGGCTGCCTTTTTTTGATCTTCGTTTGTGTAGAGAATAATAGATCTATACTGATCTCCCATGTCATTTCCTTGACCACCCACTTGGGTTGGATTGTGTACATGCCAGAAATAACTGAGGATGTCGTTTAAGGATACTTTCTTTGGATCGTATTCAATTTTGACGACTTCTGCATGACCCGTTGTTTCGGTACATACTTCTTCATACGTAGGATTTGCCTTCGTGCCACCTGCATAGCCACAGGTAATATGTGTTACACCAGGAAGTAATTGGTAAGCAGCATCTAGACACCAGAAACAGCCACCGCCGAGAACTACGCTATCTGCTTTCAGAGCTGAAGATGTAGCTACAGTTGTCATAATTAATATTAAACTGAATAATCTAAGCATAAACTAGTTTGTTTTTGGTTTACTGTGTGAAGCAACCCAAGCTTCATATGCTTTTCTTGGCATAAATTTAAGTGATGCCGAATTGATGCAGTAACGTTTACCTGTAGGAGCTGGACCATCATCAAACACATGTCCTAAGTGTGCGCCGTCTACCGTGCAGTGAACTTCATCACGAATCATGCCATAGCTCGTATCACGCGATACTTCTACAAATCGTGGTTCAATGGCTTGGGTAAAACTAGGCCATCCGGTGCCACTATCAAATTTGTCACCGCTATCGAATAATGGCGTGTCACTACAGATAGAAAAGTATACGCCGTCTTCGTGGTTATTCCAGTAAGGGTTATCGAATGGGCGTTCAGTGCCTTGGGTTCGTGCCACACGATATTGAATTGGAGTTAATAACTTTCTCCATTCTTCATCCGTATGTTGTACCGAAGCTTTAGCCATATCGATGACAACGTTTGATGGTAAGCCGCAAGCTGACTTTGAGCCATCAATAGCACACGAAGCAGGATCTTGTTTATTCATGGTAGTTTCAGCACATCCAGTGCTGCTTAAAATACATACGACTAAACTTAAACAATAGGAATAGCGTAACATAATAGTAGTATGAGTAGCGCACCTAGGGATTAGTTCCCCGTGCGCTATGAGTTTTAAGATACCACAAGATTGATGATTTTGCCAGGTACGTAGATGACTTTATTGATAGTTTTGCCTGTTAGATGTGGGCCCACTTTGGTGTGCTCATGGGCAAGCTTAATAGCCTCATCTTGGGTAAGATTAGCTTTAACCATGAGGTCGCCGCGGTGTTTACCATTAACTTGGAATACTAGCTTTTGCTCATTGGTAGCAAAGGCGGAAGGATCAAATACTGGCCAAGGAGCTGATTGGATTGGGGATGCACCTCCTAAGCGTGACCACAGTTCTTCAGCAACGTGCGGAGCATAAGGAGCTAGCAGCTGAAGGAATGAGAGGATTGTCTTTTTATTAACGCGTTCTGCTTTTTGTAATGCGTTAACTAAAATCATCATCTGAGAAATTGGTGTATTGAAACGTAAGGTTTCTAAATCAGAACCAACTTTACGGATAGTCTCATGAAGTAGTTTTTTGATTTCAGGAGAATCTTCAGCTGAGTCTGATAATTTTGGATTAACTTCGCCTTCAGCGGTTAAGCATTCACGCCATACTTTTTGTAGGAAGCGGTGAACACCCTCAATGCCCCGGGGATTCCATGGTTTCATGTCCTCTAGCGGTCCTAGGAACATGAGGTAGAGTCTAAGGGTGTCAGCTCCGTGTGAGGCAATAACCGTATCCGGATTAACCACATTGCCACGTGACTTTGACATCTTCACTCCGTCTTCACCTAAAATAATTCCTTGGTGAAAAAGTTTAGGAAACGGTTCTTTAGTCGGAACAACACCTAAGTCGAAGAGAACTTTGTGCCAGAAACGTGCATATAGTAAGTGAAGAACAGCATGCTCTGCACCACCGATATAGATATCTGGAACACCCCATGTGTTAAGCGCTTCTTTGGAGGCAAAAATTTCTGAATTTTTTGGATCCGTGAAACGTAAGTAGTACCAGCAAGAGCCAGCCCACTGAGGCATCGTATTTGTTTCACGACGACCTCTTACCCAGCCTTTGCCCGAGGGTAGAGACGAGGTTTTTGATGCAGCTTTTGACTCACCAGTTAACACATTAAAATAAATTTCTAACCAGTCGGTGGCGTTAGCGAGTGGGCTTTCTCCAGTGCTACTTGGCACGTAGGAAACAACCTCAGGTAGAACGAGTGGTAGTGCTGTTTGTGGTAATGAAAGTGCGTAGTGGGTTACGTTATTTTCTTTATAGGTAACCGGACTATGTGGAACTGCATGTGGAGCAAGCTTAGTAGCTTTTGCGTAATCACTTTCATTAACCCATACGATTGGAATGGGTTCACCCCAGTATCTTTGGCGGGAGAATAACCAGTCACGCAGTTTGTAGTTAATCGTGCGCTTACCAAATCCATTAGCCTCTAGCCATAGAATGGTTTTCTCTTTGGCCTCGAGAGTAGGGAGGTTATTTAAATTAAGTGAACTATTTGCAGAATTTACTGCAAAGCCTGTTTCAGTAAAAAGTTTTCCGTTTTCAAAAACACCATCTGCTTTTTCTGCTACAACCGTAGTGATTGTTAAGTTGTACTGCTTAGCAAAATCATAATCGCGGTCATCATGAGCTGGAACAGCCATAATTGCGCCTGTGCCGTATCCCATAAGCACATAGTCAGCAACCCAGACTGGAACTTTTAGTCCTGTGAGAGGATTAATTGCATAGCTACCGGTGAATACACCAGATTTATCCTTTGCAAGGTCTGTACGCTCTAGGTCACTTTTGGAGGCAGCTTTTTTCTGGTAACGTGCTACTTCGTCTTTTTGCGAATCAAGTGTTAGTGAAGTAACTAAAGGATGTTCAGGGGCAAGCACCATATAGGTGCATCCAAAGAGAGTATCTGGACGTGTCGTGAAGACTTTGAGTGATCCTAGTGCTGCTTTTTCAAGTGGAAAGGAAACTTCAGCACCTTCACTTCTTCCTATCCATGCTTCTTGCATGCGCTTCGTTGAATCTGGCCAATCAACATCTTTTAAATCACTAAGAAGACGATCTGCATAAGCTGTTATACGTAGCACCCATTGACGTAAATTCTTACGTTCTACGGGATGTCCGCCAATTTCACTTTTGCCATCAACCACCTCTTCATTAGCAAGAACGGCCTTAAGTTCAGGGCACCACCACACTGGGCGTTCATCCACATAAGCTAGGCCACGTTTAAAAAGTTCTAAAAATATCCACTGTGTCCAGCGGAAGTATTTAGGGTCAGTAGTATCGATCTCACGCTCCCAATCATATGAAAAGCCAAGCGCTTTTATTTGACGTCTAAAATTGGTTATATTTTTTTGCGTGTTTTCAGCAGGCGGCGTTCCTGTTTTAATTGCATGCTGCTCAGCAGGTAGTCCAAAGGCGTCCCAACCAATAGGGTGCAGTACTTTAAAGCCCTTAGCTCGCTTATACCTAGCTAGTATATCAGTTGCTGTATAACCCTCGGGGTGTCCTATATGTAAACCAGCGCCCGAGGGGTATGGAAACATATCTAATATGTAGTATTTTGGACCCGTTGCGGTATTGACCGCACGCGATGAAGCATTTTCATCCCAGAAAGATTGCCAGTGAGGCTCAATCTCTTGAAAGTTATAGTCTTTGCACTTGGTAGCCATGTCTTTAAACAATCAATCGTGAAGTTTTCATCCGCGCGGTCAACTCCTGTGGGAGGGTTCCTTCCATTTTCCTTAATTGTCGTTTTAGCCATATTTGGACCTTTTTTGGGCCATTTAGAGGCTGCAGGCATGAGCCGTGGCTTCTCAGCCCTACTTAATTCGGTTGTCCGAATTGATGTTAGACAGGTGAATTATGAAGGAGGGACACAGCATTTTGACGGAAGTATAGGTTCTGGAGTCATTTTAACAGAGGATGGCCTTATTTTAACCAATGCTCATGTTGTAAGTCCTAAGGCCGTGGAAGTATCTGTTACCTTATCAAGTTTGGAAAACGTAGGAGCAAAGCTTGTAGGGTGGGATCATTGGACGGATCTTGCACTACTTAGGCTTGATATGGATGAGGTAGCACGTCGCCATTTAAGTTTTACGCATGCTTCTTTTGGGGATAGTGCAAAGCTATACGTTGGACAAACCGTGTTCGCTGTAGGTACCCCATTTGGTCTAACCCGTACTGTAACTCGAGGTATTATATCTAATACAAGTCAGTATTTTGACCCAGAAAGAAATGAAGATGGCTATGAAACGGGCTTATTTAACACATGGCTACAAACAGATGCAGCAATTAATCCGGGCAACTCAGGTGGGCCGTTAGTTACAGAAGACGGAAAAGTCATTGGAATTACAACCCGCGGCTATACGGGTGCAAACAATCTTGGGTTTGCTATTCCAAGCAGCACGGCAAGAGAGGTCGTTTCAGCTCTTTTAAAAAATGGTAAGATCATTCGTAGTACAGTTGGTATTGTGCCTGGTGCTCTACAGGATTTAGAAGATTTTTACTCACTAGCACTAAATACAGGCATGCTAGTTAATAGCGTTTATCCTAAGTCACCTGCAGCAGTTGCAGGGATTAAAGCTGGTGATATTCTCCTAAGTATAAATCATGTAAAGATAGATGGTAGATTTCCTGAGCAAATTCCTTCTATATTGAATTCCATTGCAAAGCAGCCTGTTGGCACAGAGTTAGTACTTACCATTAAAAGGAATGCTAAGATACAAGATTTGCTCGTTAAGACAGAGATGCTTGAAACGAGTGTTGGAGAGGAGAGGGCCTATGATAAGTGGGGTTTAAGTGTTAGAAAAATATCTAGGATTTATGCACGTGAACACGGACGTAGTGATCAAAATGGTGTGATAGTTATAGGAGTACAACCTGGGTTTCCCGCTGATGTAGCTGGTATACAACGTGGAGATATTATAACAGCCATAAATCGCACTCAGATTTCGTCGATTGATGTAGTTACTCAGGCGCATGATTTGTTTTCCAAAAAACCTGAGGCCACACTCTTAGAGGTAGAGAAGGATCGTCGAGTAGCATTTGTTATTTTAAAGCCATGAAATTTTTTCGTCTTTTTTTAATATTTGGTTTAAGTGTTTTTACCCACCGTGCACTCGATGCTGCCACGTTGCCTGAGATGTGGGCAGAGCGTGTTAAAAGTGTAGTTGCTATTGATTATGTAACAGAAACAGAGGACGAGCGTCGTATGTCCACAGCCTATGGCGTAGCAATCGATTCACAGGGAACAATCGTATTACCGTCAGCCGCTATTAGTGCGCGTATAGATCCTAAACATTTAAGTCGTTTTAGAGCTTACATTCCAGGTGAGGCGGTAGGTAGTGATGCTACCTACTTAGGTCAAGATGCGTATACAGGTTGGCACTACGTGCGAGTAAGTAATAGTATGGCTAAAGAACTTATTCCTATTACTCGGTGGACTGCACCTAAAGGTGCTAAAAGACTTGGTCTCTCTGACTTTGTGTGGGGAATTGGGCTTAGGAATAAAGAGGAAGATTTTATTCCTTATTTAATGCAAAGTCATATTGCTATTGTGGAATCACTTCCTCAGGTAACGGCTATAGCTCAACAGGAAGTGGCAGGTCCTGGACTGCCAGTATTTGATCAGGATGGTTATTTTGTTGGTCTTGCAACTAGTTCGTTTGCGCAAACGTATTTGGAGTTTTCTAAAATGGACCGCATAGGTTCGCCTGTAATGCTAGTTGATGTAGAGGAGAGTAGTGCTTTTTTAGTTAGCGATGAAGTTTTACCTGTACTGAGTAGACGTCCTGAACAAGTCAGTGGTAGACCTCTTGCTTGGTTTGGAGCTTATGGCTTAGAACCACTTGATAGAGAAGCGGCTGCATTTTTGGGTCTTACTAGTCAATCCAGTGTAGTCGTAAGTGAAGTGCTTGAAGATAGTCCAGCAGAGAAAGCAGGAATGAAAGCACATGATATTATAGTTGGAGTAGATTCGGTTGATTTGCCACGTTTTCGCCCAGATCATGTTGCAACGGATTATGTTGAACGCTGTGTGCTAAAGCATAGACCAGGTGATAATTTAAAATTAACGGTGTTACGCGGTGCTAATCGTATTAATTTAAACGTAGTACTGGGAGATGAACCTAAAATGATAAGAGAAGCTGAGAGTAAGTATTTTCAGCGACTTGGTTTAACGGTACGCGAGTTTGTTTATGCTGATGCCATTGAACGAAGAACCAGTGTTAAGCTGATATCTGGAGCTATTGTCTCCTATATAAAATCAAATAGCGCAATTGATGGATCAGGTCTAATGCCAGATGATTGGATTAAAGAAATCGATGGTAGTAGTGTGGACTCATTTACCGAGGTTGTGAAAAAATTAACTTCGATCGAAAATGATCTTAAGCGTAAAGAATTTGTTATGCTTGTTAGTCGAGGTGCAGAGACTGCTGTATTGCGAGTTAAGTTGCACTAAATCAACAACTTATATTAAAATTTATTTCTTCTTAATTGGATTCGCGTCTAATGATTAAGCCTGCTTATAGTATGCGCTTAAATGTTTACAGGTATCGTCGAAGAAACAGGTCATATTCTTGAATTTACACAAGCTGCTCAAGGGTGGCGTATGCGCGTTCGTGCAAAACGTTGTTTAGAAGGATTAAGTTTAGGCGATAGTATCTCTGTAGATGGATGCTGCCTCACGGCAGTTGAATTTGATCAATCTTCAATTCGCTTTGATATTTTAGAAGAAACGCGACGGGTTACCCATTTTTGTAATGTTAAAGCGGGGATGGATGTTAATTTAGAACGAAGCTTGCGCTTCGATGGTAAAGTAGGGGGGCATTTCGTCACAGGTCATATAGATGGAGTTGGTAAAATAGAAGTTTTTGAAACTCGGGGTAAGGATGTCTACTTGAAGGTTTCTGTACCTAAGGGATACGGACGATATCTTGTTCATAAAGGCAGTATTGCGATTAGTGGCATTTCTCTTACGGTCGCAGAAGTAGATCAGGATAGCTTCGCAGTTTGGCTAATACCTCACACCTTGGAAGTGACTAATTTAAAGCAGCTAACGGTAGGAAGTCCTGTAAATCTAGAATTCGATTTACTCGGTAAATACGTCGAAAAGTTATTAGCCTACAAAGCCTAATACGACATGCTAACGGCCCTTACAGTACTAACAGATGAGCTGCGCCGCATTAAAGCATCGGGCGTTAGTACTGTAGATGTATCTGAGGAAAGTATACAAGCACTTCGTAGTGCTGTATTATTGCATGTAAATCAGTTAAAGAGTGAGGTTAATTCCGCGCCAAAAGTTAATTCCGAAGTCTTGTTGGCAAAGGAACCTGTAACTGTATCTAAAGTTAAAAACACAGCATATCCTGTAGCACCTTATTTTAAACTTCCTGATGGAAGTAAGGCAGACCAATTAAAAGCGCTTCACCAGATTATGCTCGAAGATCCTGTGACTAAAGCGCAGATAAAACCAGGCAAACGCATGGTATTTGGATCGGGAAGTGTTGATGCTAAAATTTTATTTATCGGTGATGCCCCCGGAATTGAAGAGGAAGAAAAAGGAGAGCCTTTTGTTGGGCCAGCGGGTCAGCTTTTAGATCGTATGATTAGTGGTATGGGGCTTAAGCGTGAATCCGTTTATCTTGCTAGTGTACTTCATTTTAGACCAGAGCCTACGAGTAACGAAGAAGGTGAGCAGGCTGCGAATCGTACGCCAACACCTGCTGAACTTGTCTATTGTATGCCGTATATAAAAGCCCAAATTGAAGTTGTTAAGCCTACGGTCATTGTAGCTCTTGGCTCTTCGGTGGCGCAGGGTATTTTAGGACCAGGGTCTTTTAAAGCGCTTGGAGACGTAAGAGGTCAGTGGAAAGAATATTGTTCTATACCGCTCCTAGTAACATATCATCCAAGTTATATTTTACGTAATTCATCAAATCGCTCTAAACGTATGATTTGGGATGATTTACTTAAAGTAATGGAGCGTGCGAGTCTTCCTATTTCTGAAAAACAAAAAGCTTATTTTCTGTAATCCATGAAACTTAGAAACCTTAGTCTCTTTGTTATTCTAGCTAGCGCTTGTTTACTGCATGCAGCGCAACCTCCTGCTCCTACATCTGGATTTAGTTTTGAGGTGGTTAGACTCCATGCTAAGGAATTGTCACAGAGTCCTTATGTAGACAGGCAAAAAGCTCTTCCCGGCTGGCTTGAGCAATTAACGTATGATCAGTACAGGGATATTCGCTTTGCCCCAGTTCAGTCGTGGTGGAATCGCGAGCGTTTACCTTTTAAACTTCAATTCTTTCATCCTGGTTTTGTTTTTAAACGTACGATTCAAGTTAACGAAATTGTTAACGGCCAAGTTAAGTCGATTGGATTTGAGAAAAAGTTTTTTGACTATGGTCACAATAAACTAGGTGAATTACCTTCTACTATTGGTTACGCAGGATTTCGTTTCCATGGATATTTAAATACGCCGGGAGATGAATTAGGTGTTTTTCAAGGTGCTAGTTATTTTCGCTTTTTGTGTCGTAAGGCAGTTTACGGTTTGTCAGCTCGTGGACTTGCGATTGATACAGCAGAGCCAACGGGAGAAGAGTTCCCCAATTTTGAAGAGTTTTGGGTGGAACGTCCCTTGCCTAATGCTAAGCAAGTAGTTTGCTATGGACTACTGGATAGTCCTAGTGCTGCAGGTGCTTACCGATTTGAAATAGTACCAGGAGATGAAACACTGATGCGTATTCGTGCCGTTGTTTATCTACGTACTAGCCCTAAGGTTGTGGGGATCGCGCCTTTAACAAGTATGTTTTGGCACGGGAAAAATTCAAATGAACAGACAGATGACTACCGTCCAGAAGTGCATGACTCTGATGGTCTCATGGTTCACACTGGATCAAATGAGTGGCTTTGGAGGCCACTAGATAATCCTAAATCAATTCGGGTTATGTCATTTTTAGATGATAATCCTCGAGGCTTTGGTCTTATGCAACGTGAACGCCGCTTTAGCGCTTATGAGGATTTGGAGGCCAACTATCATGCAAGACCAAGTGCCTGGGTAGAACCGATTGGTGACTGGGGTAAGGGTAGTGTGCGCCTTGTAGAACTTCCAACTGTCGATGAAACAGGAGATAACATCGTTGCATTTTGGGTTCCTGAAAGCCTACCACCTCAAGGTGAGCCAATAGATCTTCAGTACGTACTCCATTGGAATATGGATCAGACTCAGCCTGCACTCGCTCACGTGACTTCAACACGTCATGGAAAGTCACGTACGTTTGAGAAAGACTTAGAACGATTTGTAATTGATTTTGATGGACCTAATATAAAAAAGTTGGATGCGGACGCTCCTGTACAAGCAGTTGTTTGGGCAGGTGATGGAGCAACGCTTATTCACAGTGCAGTTGAGCGTAATTCAATTAATGGTACTTGGAGAGCAAATATTGCAATTAAACCAGATGGTTCAAATCGTCCTGTTGAGTTAAGGTGTTATCTTAGACGTCCTTCGGGTATATTAACAGAGACATGGAGTTATTTGTGGCAGCAGTAAATTGTGTAAATGAGTAGCAACTCCATGATTTCAGTAGAGATTCCATCAAACCTTCGTCCTACATCAGGTACCGAAGAGGTTTGGAATATTGCATATGGAAGAGTTGAAGATTATATTCGAGCACATCGAATTGATAATCGGCTACATCAACTACAACTTTTACAATTAGTTATGAAGGAGGCTGCTGAACGGCATGCTGCAAATCCAAAATTAGAACCTGTTGTTGTTGCTGCTGAGGTGATTGAGGAAAAAATGGATGAATGGTTTTCTTTTGTATTAAATAAACCTAAACAGCCGCATGAGCGCATAGCTGTCGATGGACGTGTTGCGCTGCTGTTATGTGACGGACCAAATAAGTGGCCGTATGCTTTCTTACAAAATAAGGATTTACCTCAAGAGTTTGTATCTAGTATGCGTGAAAAATCTTTAGAGGCTGGACCTGACTTATCTCTTTCAAGCATGGTACCTCGTCCTATTGATTTAGGTATTATTACTGAAGCAGCTGGTGATACTCTTGAACGAGTTAGTAAATGGCCAATCGTTAAAACACTGATACTGTGGGTGATCTTCTTAGGTGCACTCATTATGGTATTCCGTATGACACGTTAAGTCGCGCATATGAATGTTTTTTTAAATTCTGAAATGACTGAGAAGCGTTTGATTAGAAGACGCTTTGTGTTTTTCTCGGCAATTTTCTTTTTAACCAGTGTTGCTACCTGGTTTATGGCGGATCTTTTTTGGCGCGATGGAATTACGCGTGTACAAGTAGTACTGCTTGTACTTTTTGTTACCATGTTTGGCCATATAGCTGCTGGTTTTTGTTCAGCTATGTTTGGCTATTATGTGATTAATCGTGGCGGAGATAGTGCTCGGATTATGAAAACGCTCCCTAAACCTGAAAATATGCGTTTTGCGCCGACAGCTATTATTATTCCAGTTTTTAATGAAGATGTAAGCCGAGTTTTTGAAGGCATTCGTGTAATTATTGAGTCTGTTAAAGCGACAGGACGAATGGAGCATTTCGATTTCTTTATTTTAAGTGACTCTAATAAACCAAATCAGTGGATTCAGGAGGAAGTTGCCTGGATTGAGCTTTGTAAACAAGTAGGCGGTTTTGGTAATGTTTTTTACCGTAAGCGTAGACAAGCGATTAATAAAAAAGCAGGTAATGTAGCAGATTTTTTAAGACGCTGGGGGAAGAGATACCGTTATATGGTTGTTCTCGATGCGGATTCTGTGATGACTGGGGATGCTCTTGTTAAACTAGTCGCGATGATGGAGGAAAATCCATCTGTAGGTATTATTCAAACTGCTCCACGACTTATTTACGGAGAAAGTTTATACGCGAGAATGCAGGCGTTCGCGAATCGATTATATAGCCCAATCTTTCTAGCTGGAATGAATTACTGGCAACAGCATGATGGTAATTACTGGGGACATAATGCAATTATTCGTGTTCAACCGTTTATGGATCATTGTGCTTTACCGGGTCTTCCTGGGGTAGAGCCTTTTGGCGGTAAAATATTATCCCACGACTTTGTTGAGGCAGCATTGATGCGTAAAGCTGGTTGGGCTGTGTGGCTTGCGCATGATTTAGAGGGAAGTTACGAAGAATGTCCACCAACCCTCATTGATAGTGCCAAGCGTGATAGACGCTGGTGCCAAGGTAATATGCAACACACCTGGCTCCTCACAGCTAGAGGCTTTAGACCAGCAAGTCGTTTTCATTTGTTTATGGGAGTTTTGGGGTATGTTTCGTCTCCTTTATGGATGCTCTTTTTATTGCTTGGTTTGATTAACGCTTGGAATGAAGCACAGCTAGATAAAGTAGGGATATTTAGAATGCCTGATACGACTTCGTTTTTTGGTTACCACATAAAAGTTCCTGAAGCACTGACCTTGTTTGTGTTTACTATGGTGTTACTATTTACGCCTAAAATTGTAAGTGCTACGGCCGTGTTAGGTAATCCTGATGAAGTAAAAAAATACGGAGGCCGAGTTAAACTTATTTTAAGTACGCTACTTGAGTTGATTATTTCAACACTCCTTGCACCAATTAATATGGTATTTAATTCGCGCTTTGTAGTGTACACGCTTCTTGGACAGGGCGTGTCTTGGGCTACTCAGAATAGACAAGCAAATGAGGACGGTACGGATTGGAGAGAGGCGATTATTACACACGGCTCACAAGTCGTATTAGGTATTATATGGGGAATTGGTGCTTATTTAGTTTTACCCTCTTATTTTTGGTGGTTAAGTCCCGTTATAGCAGGACTTGTATGTTCCATTCCGCTTTCCATTTTGCTGAGTAAAGCGGTTGTTGGAAGAGCAGCCAGAGATGCAGGTATTTTCTTAACACCTGAGGAATCCGCTCCACCACGTGAATTAACGGAGCTAAGTGAAAACATGAGTGAGTGTTACAGACACTTGCCACCGTTTGAGCCACTACGTGCAGATTACGGCCTCATGCAGGCCGTATTAGATCCTTATATCAATGCAATGCATATTGCACTACTACGTCAGCGTAAACCCAGTGTTGAATCACGGGAGTGGTTTATGCAATTGCGTCAACGACTCCTCAGAGATGGTCCTAAAGACTTCACGCTTAAGGAGAAGATGGCTATCTTGCTAGATGCAGAGTCTTTAATTTGGCTACATCGTGAATTATGGAGTCATCCGCCTGAGGGATTGTCTGCTTGGTGGAAGTTGGCAATTCGTCAATACAACGTGTTAACGGCGACTCCAACAACTGCGCTATATCGCTAAGGTCGTTATAAATTAAGTGTATGTTGGATAAGTATTTATAAATACGTATCATATAATCGGTATACGTTGATATTATACTTGCAGGAAGTCTGTCGGGTGGGTTTATTCAGGTATACTACCATGGCTGATTCATTCGTATTTTCATCCGAGTCTGTTGGTGAAGGTCACCCAGACAAAGTTGCTGACTTAATTTCAGACAGCGTTTTGGACGCTTGCTTAGAGCAAGATCCAACAAGTCGTGTCGCTTGCGAAACACTTGTTAAATCAAATCAAGTGGTGATTGCTGGTGAAATCACGACATCCGCAAAATTAAACTATGAGCAAATTGTACGCGGTGCTATTCGCGACATTGGCTATGTTAATGATGACGATGTGTTTCATGCGGACCGCGTGTTCATTCATAATTTACTCACACGTCAATCGCCCGATATCGCACAAGGCGTAGATGCGCGTGCAGTGGATGGTAAAGACACAGCAGAACAAGGAGCAGGGGATCAGGGCTTGATGTTCGGTTATGCATGTAATGAAACGCCTGAACTCATGCCTTCAGCGGTCATGTTTGCTCATCGCCTTGGCCGTGAAGTAACCCGTTTTCGTAAGAGTGGACAAGCACCATGGCTTCGTCCTGATGCTAAATCACAAGTATCCATACGCTACGAAAATGGAAAGCCATCAAAAGTAGTAAACGTAGTTATTTCTACTCAGCACACAGCTAACGCAAAGCATTCAGAGATACGTGATTTCTTAATCGAGAATGTTATTAAGAAAGTCATTCCAGCTTCGATGTTAGATAGCTCAACACAGTTTTTAATTAACCCAACGGGTCGATTTGTTATCGGTGGACCAGAGGGTGATTCGGGTTTAACTGGACGTAAGATTATTGTCGATACGTACGGTGGCTGGGGTCGTCACGGTGGTGGTGCTTTCTCCGGTAAGGATCCATCCAAGGTTGACCGCTCTGCTGCATATATGTGCCGCTGGGTAGCGAAAAATGTTGTCGCATCTGGTTTAGCGGATGTTTGTGAACTACAAGTTGCTTACGCAATTGGATATCCAGAACCTGTAAGTATCTGTGTGGACACGATGGGTACATCAAAAGTACCTGATCAGGTGATCAGTAACGCTGTAAGAAAAGTGTTTGGATTTAAACCAGCGCAAATCATCAAGCAGCTTGATCTCCTGCGTCCAATTTACCGTTCTACCACTAACTACGGTCATTTTGGTAAGGCAGAACTCCCTTGGGAGCAGACGAACAAAGTTAAGGAATTACTTAACGCTGCAAAATAAACACTAGAAATTACATTTTATGTCTACTGCACATTCACTTCAGGATTTTAAAGTACGCGATCTTAGCCTAGCTGAGTGGGGTCGCAAAGAAATTGATGTCGCCGAGCATGAAATGCCAGGTTTGATGTCGGTTAGAAAAAAGTTCGGCAAAGAAAAGCCTCTTAAAGGTGTTCGTGTGACTGGTTCTTTGCACATGACAATTCAAACTGCGGTACTCATTGAGACACTTGTAGATTTAGGTGCTAATGTACGCTGGGCTTCATGTAATATTTTTTCGACCCAAGATCACGCTGCTTCAGCAATTGCTAAAGCTGGAGTTCCTGTGTTTGCCTGGAAAGGCGAATCATTAGTTGAATACTGGGACTGTACATGGAAAGCAGTGCTTTTTCCAGGCAGTAAAGGTCCAGAATTAGTCGTAGATGATGGTGGTGATGTAACACTTTTACTGCATAAGGGCTATGAAATGGAGAACGGTAGTAAGTGGGTAGATTCTCCTTCTGAGACTGAAGAAGAGGGTGTCGTTAAGGCCTTACTGAAACGTATCGCTAAAGAATCGCCAAATATATTCCATACAATTGTTAAAGACTGGAAGGGTGTTTCTGAAGAAACAACAACGGGTGTACACCGTCTCTATCAATTGCATGAACAAGGAAAACTTTTAGTTCCTGCAATCAATGTAAATGACTCTGTAACAAAATCAAAATTCGATAATTTTTATGGATGCCGTGAGTCTCTCGCTGACGGTCTAAAACGCGCTACCGATGTTATGATCGCAGGTAAGGTTGCTTGTGTCTGCGGATACGGTGACGTAGGTAAAGGTTCTGCCTTCTCGTTACGTGGATTCGGTGCACGTGTGATAGTTACAGAAATCGATCCAATTAATGCGCTTCAAGCAGCCATGGAAGGCTTTGAGGTTAAAACTGTTGAAGACACATTAGGTCATGCTGATATTTATGTTACTACTACAGGTAACTGCGATGTGATCACCCTTGATCATATGCGCAAGATGAAGGATCAAGCCATTGTATGTAACATTGGTCACTTCGATACTGAAATTCAGTATGCTCGTTTACTCGAAGCAAGTGATGTTAAACGTGTAACTATCAAGCCACAGTATGATAAGTTTACATTTAGCACAGGTAATAGCATTTATATGCTAGCTGAGGGTCGCTTAGTGAATTTAGGCTGTGCTACTGGACATCCATCCTTTGTTATGTCCAATTCGTTTACTAACCAAACACTTGCCCAGATTGATCTTTGGAAGAATAGGGCAACTTATAAAGCAGGTGTTTACCGTTTGCCTAAGCACTTGGATGAGGAAGTTGCGCGCTTACACTTAGAAAAAATTGGTGTTAAATTAACTGTATTAACACCAAAGCAGTCTCAGTATTTAGGGGTTCCTGCAGAAGGCCCTTATAAGCCTGAGCACTATCGCTACTAATAGGTCTTAAGGGACTTCGTAGATTTCAAGTAATCCTACACCGGTTGTACTGCCTACGCCGGTTAGGGTTGCTGTGTATGCTCCGGGAGCTAAGGTTACAACGAGTGCTGCATCGAGTGATGTTGTAGGAAGGGAGAAAGCACCAACGGAATTGAAAATTTGTGTTAGAGTGGTTGTACCGCCCCAACCTGAGTTAGTTCCAACGGAAGTACCTGCCGAATTTTGTACAATAATGCTAGGCCGTGCGAGAACACCTGTTAACCCGTAATTGGTGCCTAATGTTGGTCCTACACCACGAATTAGAACGGTTTCAGATGAAGTTCCAGCGATAACAAAACCAGCAACTAAAGCACTGGAGCCCACTCCTACATTGGCACGTGATGAAATATTAACTAAGCGTGCAGACGGATTTCCAGTATCTGCATCATAGATTTCTGCCATGCCAATACCAGTTGTCGAATTAGCTCCTGTAATTTGAATTGTATAGGCACCTGCAGACTGCGTTTGTGCTAAAGCATCATCAGAGGAAGTAGTGGCTAAGGAAAATGCACCTACTTGAGTAAACAAATTACTCAAAGCTGTTGTACCTCCCCATCCGGAATTAGTAGCTAATACAGTTGATGCTGTATTATAGAGTGTAAGTTGTGGCTTAGCTAAAGCCCCGCTAACTCCAAAGTTTGAAAGGGTTGGACCTATACCACGTAAGAGTAGGTTTTTAGATCCTGTTCCACCAATAACAAGACCTGCTGTTAGATTTGAAGAACCAGTACCTACGTTTGCTTTACTGGATAGATTTACTAAGCGTGCATTTGTAGAAATACTTAATGGAGCGGATGTGGAAGTTACGCTTCCAGCCGAATTCATTACGACCACAGAATAGTTACCACGTTGATAGGTAGCTACATTAGTAAGGTTTAGGGTGGCACTTGTTGCTCCTGTAATAGCAACATTGTTATAATACCACTGGTAGCCAAGCCCTGTTCCAGAAGCGCTTACGCTTAGTGTTGCTGTACTTCCTGTTAAGGCTGTTGTTGCAACTGGAGCAGCGGTTATGACAGGTATAGTAGTAACATTGAGGGTTACCGCGTTCGACGTTATTGATCCTATCGAATTGGTAATGACAACGGTATAAGAGCCTGCATCTGTGCCTTGAGCGCTTGCAATAGTATAGGTTGATGCGGTAGCGCCTGGTATCGGTATGCCACCTAACATCCATTGATATGAGGGTAGAGGATTACCACTCGCAACTACTGTGAACGTGTAGGAATTAGACTGTATGATTGTTGATCCTACTGGCTGAGTTTGAATAGTTGGTGCAAATAAATCGGGAGTTTGTGGAGTTGCGATACGAATTGTTTCTCCTTGGGTATCGGCTACATAAACATTGCCACCAATATCAACTGCTATTCCAAACGGATTATAAAAACGAGCAGAAGATCCGGCAGCATCTGTTTGACCAACGTTTCCAGCAAGTCCTGCTAAAGTTGATACGTCTCCAGTCGGAGAAATCATGCGAATCGTGCTATTAACTTGATCAGCAATATAAAGATTTCCTGTGCTATCTACCGCAATAGATGCAGGTTGATTAAAACGAGCAACACTGCCGGTTCCTCCAGAGCTTCCTGCATTACCAGCAAGTCCAGCGGGTGTAGTAACAACGCCAGCGGGTGTTACAGCACGGATTGTTTGTCCTGAGGTATCAGCAACCCATAAGTTACCGCTTACATCCGATGCTATGCCGTAGGGATAGTCAAAGCGTGCCGCAGTTCCATTTCCGTCTAAACTCTGGGCTGTATTGGCAGCGGATCCAGCTATAGTTGTTACAACTCCAGCAGATGTTATTTTACGAATAGCTCCATTAATTGTGTCAGCAACGTATACATTTCCAGCACCGTCACAGGCTACACCTCTAGGGAAATTAAATTTAGCAGAGGTTCCTGTAGCATTGGTGGATCCAGCATTAATAGGGCTAGGTATGGCAGCAGTAGGGGCCTGACCTGCTAGGGTACTTACAACTCCTGCAGGAGTGATCTTACGAATAGTACAGTTATAAGTATCAGCTACATAAAGATTACCACTTGGGTCGATTGCGATACCACAAGGGTAATTGAAAAGTGCAACAGAACCTGGACCGTCCGTGGTACCTGTAATTCCGGCGGTTCCAGCAAAAGTAGTAACCACTCCTTGCGGAGTAATTTTTCGAATGATGCTATTGCCTGTGTCAGCAACATAGAGGTTTCCTGAACTGTCTGCTACCAGTGATTGGGGACTAAGAAAAGAAGCGGCTGATCCAGTGGCATTTGTAGAGCCCATCGTATAAGCAGATCCGGCAATGGTTCTCACTACGTAGGGTACATATACAAGTAACGTAGCTGTAGAGCTTGTTGTACTTGCTGTACCAGCAGAGGTAACAACACACGTATAGTTCCCTGCATTATGTGGGGTAGGGCTTGAGATGGTATAGCTTGCAGCTGTAGCGCCAGAAATGGCAGAGCCATTAAACATCCACTGGTAAGTCAATGAGGTTCCGCTTGCTACGATTGTAAAAGTCGTAGAGGTCCCTTGATTGATCGTCTTGCTTGAGGGCTGGGTCGTTATAGAAGGTGCCGTTTGAGCGTGCAGAGCATTGATGAAAATGCACGCGACGAATATAAGACAAAGGACACGAATTGCAGCTAAGAGCCTAGTCATGGAGTATGTAGTAGGGGTACTGAGCAATTGTGTACCACTTCGTGCCGAGATGGCACGAAAAAAAAGAGCCATTTATAATCTTTTAACACAAAACGAACAGATAATGACCAAATCTGTTCGCTTTAGATATTACTCAACGCCTCCAACGACCACCAAATTTTGGCTTACCGTGGGGTTGTTTGGTTGCTCTACGGCCTTGGTAGGCTTGATGCACTTTGGCAACTGCCTTAACTACACTTAACGCCTTGTATTCGAAACCAGGAAGTTTAAGTCGTGGTATCTGTTTACCAATAAAGCGCTCAATGTCCCTAACATCAGATTCGTTTTCTGGGGTAGAAAGGGTATAGGCATCACCTACAGCCAGTGCGCGGCCAGTTCTTCCGATACGATGTACATAGTCTTCAGGATTTTCAGGTACATCATAGTTAATGACGTGAGAAACGCCTGCTACGTCGATGCCTCGTGCAGCAATATCAGTAGCAACCATGAGTTCGTAGCGACCGCTTTTAAAACCTTCGAGCGCTTCAATTCTTTGATTCTGTGAACGGTTTGCGTGGAGTACGGCTACACTGTGATTTTTGCCTCTTAAACGTGTAGCTATACGGTCTGCGCCATGTTTTGTGCGTGAAAAAATGAGTACACTTTCAAAATCTGTTTTTTCGAGCAGTGCTAAGAGTAGATCAAACTTTTGTTCATGTGCTACCGGATAGATCGCGTGTGTAATTGAATTATTAACCGATCGAGCGACACCAATTTCTATGCGGGCTGGATTCTTAAGCGCAAACGAAGCAATTTGGCTAATTTCAGGAGGTACAGTTGCTGAGAAAAAAAGCGTTTGGCGTTTAGGTGGGCAGCGCTGAATAATTGTTTTTACGTCATGAATAAATCCCATGTCTAACATGCGATCTACCTCGTCAAGAATGAGGACTTCAATGGTTGCTAATTTTAAGGTACCGTCCTTGATGAAATCCATTAAGCGACCAACGGTTGCAACAACAGCGTCTGTACCACTGCGTAGTTCATTACGCTGTTTTCCATAGCCTACACCGCCATGAAGTACGGTTGCTCTTAAATTCGTGAAACGAGAAAAGTCTCTAAACGCGGTTTCAACTTGAGCTGCAAGTTCACGCGTTGGTTCAAGAATTAAAACGCGTGGCCCGCCTGGTTTGTGTGCACCTAATTTGGAAAGAATAGGTAACGCAAAAGAGGCTGTTTTACCTGTACCTGTCTGAGCTGAGGCGATGAGATCTTTGCCCTCAAGGATTACGGGAATGGCTCTTAACTGAATAGGTGTAGGCTCAGTATAGCCAGCGGCAGATACTCCCTGTAAAATGATGTCGGATAGGCCGAGTTGCTTAAAAGGCATACAATAAGAACACGCTAAAGTGTCTCATTTAGCGAGTTAAATACATAGTGCCTCATGCTTGTGTAATCAGGTTAAATGATATTACTTAAATAGAGAAAATGACGCATCGTTTCCTAATTGCACGCTCTGAAGATAAAAATCAGGTGATCTTTAGAGAAAGCATAGCTCTTGGTGGAGCTTTGCTTAGCTTTGGATGTTTATTTTTTTTCGCGCACCTGTTTCGTTTTGGCCTCATCTTTGGTATAGGGCTATATCTTATATCTTCATTTTTATTACGTTTTTTTGATCGTTCAAAAAAAGTCGTCTACGAAATAACACCCACACATCTTGCAATAAAAGGAGATATGTTTGGAGATACGATTGCACTTTCATCATTAAAGTTAAATGAAATGTGTCTTATAGATATCAGTCGAAAAGTACCTCAGTCACTGAGATGGAAACTTTGGGGTACAGGGCTTCCTGGTTATTATTCTGGTGAGTACGCATTGCGCGGCGGGGAGCGTGCACTTGTATTTATCTCAGATAAAAAACGCACGGTTTATATCCCGCGTATCGGTGCAGAAAGTTTACTCCTTAGTGTCGATAATCCTGACTTGTTTATGTTGGCACTGCGTAGCCAACTCGAACTACAACATTCTCCTAAACTGGCTTAAGTGCGTTAAATAAAATTTCGATAGGATGTAATGCAGTTCTATCTACTCCGTCCTTAATTTGATGACGGCAACTGGTTCCCGATGCGGCAATAATAGTTGCTTCAGATACTTTACGGATAGCAGGCAAAAGAACAAGTTCACTAATTTGATTTGAGATTGGGTAATTCTCTTTTTCGTAGCCAAAAGATCCAGCCATGCCGCAACAACCTGATGGGATTTCGCTTACTTGATACCCCTTAGGTAGGCTAAGCATTTTGATCACGCTCTGCATGTTTGATAGGGCTTTTTGGTGGCAATGACCATGAACTAAGATAGATTTTTTTTCTTCGATAAATGCTTCGGAATTGATGCGACCTTGGTCTATTTCTAGGGCTATAAATTCTTCAAAAAGAAATGTATTTTTTGAAAGGTTTATGGCATCTGCTTTAAGTGAAGGATCTACTAAATCCAGATATTCATCTCGGAAACTTAAGATAGCAGAGGGTTCAATTCCTATGAGCGGAGTTTCCTTATTAACACGTGATCTAAAGGCTAAAATATTTTCTTCAGCACATTTTTTTGCATGGGTAAGTATTCCTTTTGAAAGTGATGCACGGGCACTCTCGGTATGTTCAGGAATTTCTACATAATAACCGAGTCGGTTAAGTAGGCTTACACATTTTATCCCAATATGAACGTCGTTATAATTAGTGAATTCATCGCAAAAAAGATAAACTTTTTTATCGTAGTTGCTTCCTGGTTTATTTACATGGGTTTTGTACCATGTTTTAAACGTAAAGGTATTTAGTTTTGGGAGTGACCGCTTAGAAGCAAACCCAGTACTCCTTTTAATCACGCTAGCGGTTAGCTTATTACTGATAGCCCAATTATAAACGTAGGGAGCAATCATTCCAAGGCGCTGTATCTGGCTAAAACGAGAGATGAGTTGTGATCTCAGTGGTATACCTCGTACTTGATGTGTTTGGTTTAGCCACTCTGCTTTTAGTCGTGTCATGTCGACACTGGATGGACACTCTGACTTACAGGCTTTACAGGAGAGACATAGCTGCATCGCTTCGGCCAATCCAGGTTCTGTCCAAGGCTCATCTGATTTACTAGGATGACTTAATGCATGACGTAGTAAGTTTGCACGTCCACGTGTTGAATCTTTTTCATTTCGTGTTGCCATGTAGCTTGGACACATGGTTCCCGCGGTTAAGTGAGATTTTAAGCAATCACCAGACCCATTGCATTTTTCTGTAGCACGTAAAATACCGCCAGACTTACTAAAATCGAAGCTCGTTTTGTATTCATGTGTAGCATCTGTATGGCTATGGCGAAGGGACGTATCCATAGGCGGGGTATCTATAATTTTCCCCGGATTCAGTATACCCTTAGGATCGAAGGTTTCTTTGATTCGTCTCATCATGGCATAGCACTCAGGGCCAACCATGTAGCTAATAAATTCACCACGTAAGCGGCCGTCTCCATGTTCTCCACTGAGGGAACCGCGGTATTTTTTAACTAAAGCGGCTACGTCTGTAGCAATAGCCCTAAACATGTGAAGTCCTTCTTTAGTTTTTAAATTAAAGAGGGGGCGTGTATGGAGTTCTCCTGCACCAGCATGGGCATAGTAAACACAGGCTATTCCGTATTTACCCTTCATAAGAGAATCAAATTCCTCAATGTAGGCAGGTAGATCTTCGACGGCTACTGCCGTGTCTTCTACAATTTCTCTAGGCTTTGCATCGCCTTCAACGTTGGAAAGTAATCCTTGTCCTGCGCGTCTTAAATCCCAGACCCGAGCTACGTCTTCACCAAACAAGAGAGGGTAAGCATAACCTGTATTATTTTGCTTAAATACTTCGATTAAAGAATCGGCTCTGTCTTGAATATTTTTGCGGTCGTTGTCACGCAATTCGATTACGAGTATTGCACCGGGATCGCCTTGAATGAAAAAGCGATTCTTAATTTGGTTAAGATTCTCTTTCGTGCAATCTAGTACATGTTTATCAATCAATTCAACGGCACTCGGTTTATATTTTAATGCTGTATTAACTGATTTAAGGGCTTCGTTAACTGATGAGAAATGAGCACAGAGAAGTGCGGGTTCAGCTGGCAGTGGTTCGCAGTTCAGTTCGTATTCAACTCCGAAAAATAAAGTTCCTTCAGATCCGGCAATTAGTTTGCACAGATTGAACGGTTTATCGGACGCTGTATTGAACAGGTGTGAATCAAGCAGTGAATCAAGTGCGTAACCTGTATTGCGACGCTTTACGCTGGGCTTTGGGAAATGCTCAGTGATTAATGCTTGATTCTGGGAGTCACTTAAAAGGGTGTAGATTGTTTTGTAGATAGTAGATTTTAAAGAGCTATCTACTGAGTCTGATTTGAACGAATTGTTATCCTGTGCGCTAAATGTAGCTTCAGTACCATCACTTAAGTAACCGCGTGCTGAAACTAAGTGGTCACGCGTACTACCGTATACAATTGAATTAGCGCCGCATGAATTATTCCCAACCATGCCACCAATTGTAGCGCGATTAGCTGTTGAGGTTTCAGGTGCAAAGAAGAGACCGAAAGGTTTTAAATATCGGTTAAGTTCATCTCTTACGACACCCGGCTGTACACGAACGGTGCGTTTAGACGTATCTAAACTCAGAATGCGATTTAATCCATGACTAGTCTCAACGATGATTCCACCACCTACAACTTGTCCTGCTAGAGAAGTGCCGGCACCCCGTGCAATAACACTTATCTGGTTAGTGTTTGCGAAATCAATAATAGCTTTTACGTCAGCGTCACAGCTAGGACGTGCAATAGCACGAGGTGTTTCTTGGTATTCAGACGCGTCCGTTGAATAAAGAAGTCTGCTCGATTTATCCCAAGATAAGTCTCCAGAAATTCGACTTTTTAGTTCAGTAAATTGATCACTATAAGACAATGACGGCATTAGCTTTAAACCATACTTTTATTTTTAAAGATGGTGATCCTCGTACCTTGTTCCAAGACGAGAAAAAGCATTAGAGTCATGACCAACTATAATTGCATCTATACAGCTTGCTATCGCAACTTGCCATGCATCGTTTTCTCCCATCCGTTTATTCGACCTACGCTGATTTAGCGCTACACGATCAGCTTGTTGCTTTCCAATTGTTTGCCATCTAAATGCTCTGAAAGCTTCTCTAACTAATTGTTCGTCATTAGCGCCTTCTAAAACTTCCGCATAGGTTATAGGAGAAACCCATAGTGTATTATTAGAATTTCGTTTTAGCCACAAATGTGCTGGTCCACGTTGATTATCTGCTACTTCATTAAATAGATCTATTACGAATGAAGAGTCTAGTAAGCAGTTTTTCATTTTACTTTAGAAATACGTAGTTTTTCATTTCCTGCATTTCTGTTGGCCCAGGATAGGAGGTCGTTACCTGTCACTATTTCTTCATCAAGTATTAACTTGCGAATAAAAGTGGCTTTTTTCATGCCAGCTCTTTTTGAGCGTTTTTCGAGAACACTTTGTTCTTCTTTGCTTAATCTAACTGTAAATATATCAGGCATGTATTTCATTTGTATGTCATTTTGTATGGTTGTCAACGTGTTGTTATAAATAGACATTATGTATATAAGCATATCTTCAAAGGAGCCTTAGTAGTTTTGAGAATGGGTTGTTAGCTTTACGCGTTTTTTGTGCTCATGCGGAAGTTCTTGCTTAGTAAAAGACAATAACTGCGCAGATTGGTGGGCCATAAAGTGGCATACTTAAGAATATATTAGATATCACTGTTAAGCTATTATTATGCCTAGTCTTAGAACTACTCCTGCCGTGTCGTATGTAACGTGTGATGCAAGTGAAGCTGTGGCCTCTGTTGCATACCGTTTAAATGAGCTAATAGCCATATATCCTATTACTCCGTCATCCACGATGGCAGAGACGTGTGATGAATGGGCAGCTGCTGGAAAATTAAACCTGTGGGGTCAGGTGCCTCGTGTGGTACAAATGCAGTCAGAGGCAGGTGTGGCAGGTACAGTGCATGGAGGGCTATTAGGGGGCGCATTAACAACGACTTTTACAGCCTCGCAAGGGCTACTGTTAATGATTCCAAATTTATATAAAATAGCAGGTGAACTCTTGCCGTTTACAATGCACGTCAGTGCAAGAGCAATAGCAGCACAAGGCTTATCTATTTTTGGTGATCATCAAGACGTCATGGCATGCCGCGCTACAGGATGTGTGCTCCTGTGTAGTAACTCTGGTCAGGAAGCGCATGATTTGGCGCTTATAGCTCATGTAGCGAGTTACAGATCACGTGTTCCCTTTATTCACTTCTTTGATGGTTTCAGAACATCTCATGAAGTTACTAAGCTTTCATTATTAAATAATGATGAAATAAAGAGGATTATTTCAGAGGATGATATTAACGCATTTCGTGAAAGAGCAATGAGTCCAGATCGTCCTACGCTTCGTGGTACAGCTCAAAATCCGGATGTTTATTTTCAAGGTAGGGAAGCGGTAAATAAATTTTACGATCAACTCCCTAAAATAGTGCAAGAGACCATGGACAAGTTTGCTGAGGTTACGGGTCGTCAGTACCATCTCTTTGATTATACAGGAGATCCTCAAGCAGAGCGGGTTGTTGTTTCGATGGGAAGTAGTGTTGAAACACTTGCTCAAACTGTAGCTTGGTTTCAATCGAAAGGTGAAAAGGTTGGTGTACTTTCAGTTAGATTATTTCAGCCCTTTAATGTTGAAGCATTTAGAAAAGCGTTACCCAAAACAGTAAAATCGATTGCTGTACTTGACCGAACCAAAGAGCCGGGATCACTTGGTGAGCCTCTTTATTTAAACGTACAAAGTGCAATCGCTGAATCAGATTCGAATGTACGCGTTATTGGTGGTAGATACGGTTTAGGATCTAAAGAGTTTACGCCTGCCATGGCGAAAGCTGTTTATGATCACCTTAAACAAGATAATCCATTTAATCATTTTACAGTCGGAATTATTGATGACGTAACCCATAAATCACTCGCAGTGGATGCTAGTTTCGATCTTGAGGCATCAGACGTTCGGCGCTGTGTGTTTGTGGGTCTTGGTGCCGATGGAACGGTAGGTGCTAACAAAAATTCGATTAAAATTATCGGTGAGCAGACGTCTAACTTTGCTCAAGGCTACTTTGTATATGATTCAAAGAAATCTGGATCTATGACTACATCGCATTTGCGCTTTGGTCCTAATCCGATTCGTGCTCCCTATCTTATACAAAGTGCCAATTTCGTAGCCTGCAGCCAATTTAATTTTATTGGTAGAACTGATGTGCTTAAGTATGCAGCTCCAGGTGCTACCGTACTGCTTAATTCGCCTTACAGTGCAGAAGAAACGTGGAAGAAATTACCGCGCGAGTGGCAAGTTACACTCATATCAAAACGCCTTAAATTATTTGTTATCGATGCAACGCAAGTTGCGCAAACAAGCGGTATGGGTAGAAGAACAAATACGGTACTACAGACCTGTTTTTTTGCACTGTCTGGAGTTTTATCACAAGATGAGGCAATTAAGCATATTAAGAAATCAATTGATAAAACATACGGCAAAAAAGGTGAACAGATCGTTAAAATGAATTATGCAGCGGTTGATGCTGCACTTGCTGGACTGCATGAAGTTAAAATACCTGAGACTGCAGATTTAACTTCGCTTGCGACAATACCACCTACGTATTCGAATGCACCGGACTTTGTTCGTAATATCACTGCTAAGTTACTAGCTGAGCAGGGTGATATTATGCCTGTAAGTGCAATTCCCTGTGATGGGTGCTGGCCTACAGGAACAGCTCGTTATGAAAAGCGTAACATTGCGCTAGAGATTCCAAAGTGGGATTCATCCATTTGTATTCAATGTAACAAATGTGTGATGGTATGCCCGCACGCTGCTATACGCGCTAAATTCTTTCCTGAAGCAGAATTAGCTAACGCACCTGAATCATTTAAATCCACTACGTTTCGTTCCCCAGAACATCAAAATCAGAAGTATACCCTCCAAGTAGCTCCTGAAGATTGTACTGGCTGTACACTTTGCGTGCAGGTATGTCCCGCTAAAGATAAAGCCGATCCTAAGCATAAAGCCATTAACATGGTGCCTCAATTGGATAACTTAGCTGAAGAAAGGAAAAACTGGGACTTCTTCATGTCGCTTCCCGATGTAGATCGAGCTTCCGTTGATATCACGACAATCAAAGGAACTCAGTTTGTTACTCCATTATTTGAATTTTCTGGGGCCTGTGCCGGTTGTGGAGAGACACCATATATTAAACTTCTTACTCAGCTTGTTGGAGATCGTTTACTGATTGCGAATGCAACAGGTTGTTCGTCAATCTTCGGTGGAAACCTACCAACAACGCCTTATTGTGCTAATCAAGAAGGACGTGGACCAAGCTGGGCAAATTCACTCTTCGAAGATAATGCAGAGTTTGGACTTGGATTACATTTAGCAGTTCAGCAACGTAGTCGCTCAGCTAAGGAATTAGTAAAAGAATTGTCTGCTTCTATCGGAATTGATCTGGCTCAATCGCTATTGGATGCAGATCAATCCAGTGAAGCAGGTATTGCCTCTCAGCGTATGCGTGTAGCTACGTTAAAAGAAAAACTAACGGCATTCACTACTTCTCCATCTAAACGTTTATTAGAAGCCGCTGACGACTTAGTTAAAAAATCCGTTTGGATATTGGGTGGCGATGGTTGGGCCTATGATATTGGGTACGGAGGTCTTGATCATGTGTTAGCCAGTGGTGCGAATGTTAAAATCTTAGTTTTAGATACCGAGGTTTATTCAAACACGGGTGGCCAGGCCTCTAAGTCGACTCCTATGGCTGCGGTTGCTAAATTTGCTTCTGGTGGTAAAGCCGTAGCAAAGAAAGATCTCGCACTCATTGCGATGCAATATGGGCATGTGTACGTTGCCCGCGTCGCGTTTGGGGCTAAAGATAACCAAACACTCTTAGCTTTAAGAGAAGCAGAAAGTTACGATGGTCCTGCACTGGTGATCGCTTATTCGCATTGTATCGCTCATGGCTATTCGCTCGACAAGGGCTTAGATCATCAAAAGCAAGCAGTGGATTCGGGCTATTGGCCATTATTTAGATATGATCCACGCGTGGCAGCTCGTGGTGAAGTAGGTCTAAAATTAGATTCTGGAGTTCCAAAGTTAGATTTAGAAAAGTTTACTTCCACAGAGTCACGCTTTGAGATTCTAAAGAATATCGCACCTGAAAAAGCAGCTGAATTAGGTAGGGAAGCTCAAGCACAACTTAAGGTGCACTACGGATTATATCAGCACTTGGCAGAACCTACGACTAAAGTAGCGGCTACTCCCGTTCTAGGAGCAAATGCTATCGTTTCTAAACCACCAACTCCATAAGCTTGGAGTTAGATTAAAAAAAGACCTGGAATATTATTCCAGGTCTTTTTTTATTTGGTTAATATTTTCGATACTTAGTTTACTATAAGTTGAGGGGCGATACCTAGTACAACAATGACTAGTGCTGTAAGTATTAATGCTGCAAGAGTAGCTACATTTAATTTGATTGTGAGTGGAGCTTGGGTGCCGGGCTTAACAAATATTTGCTTAAGTATACCAAGATAATAATAAAGCGCTACAGCGCTAAATAAGATACCTGCTAAGACAAGTATACCCAGTGGGCTCGACAGGCCTTGCGATTTAAGTGCGAAGGTAAATACAAAGAATTTACCAAAGAAGCCTGCGAGAGGAGGTATACCTGCCAAGGACAGTGTGTATAAGCCTAGCAATCCTGCTAATAAAGGAGAGCGCTTTGAAAGACCTGCGAGATCGGTGATTAATCCAGATTTATATTCAGGATCAAGAAGTCCAAGAATGGTAAAGATACCTATTAACGCACATCCATAGGTAAGTGTGTAATAGATAATTAAACTAGCACCTGTCGTATTAAAAATCATCAGTGCGATGATTAGTGTACTGGTATGGGCGATTGCTGAGTAAGCGAGTAATCGACGTATGTTGGTTTGTGCCAGAGCTCCAAGATTTCCTATCAGTAATGAAGCGAGGGTTAGTACAGCCAGTAAGATAAGCCAACCTGCAGAGCTATCTTTAAAAGATAAGTTTCCTCGTAAAGGTGCTAATCCAAGGCAAAGTAGACGTGTAAAGAAGGCAAAGCCTGCAAGCTTTGATACAGATGAAATCAATGCTGCCGAGGTGACAGGTGCTCCTTCATATACATCTGGAGCCCAAAGATGGAACGGGGCAGCAGCTGTCTTAAAGCCAAATCCAACAATTATAAAAATGAGACTAATTTTAGTGAGTGGCGTGAGTGGGTGGCTATTTAAATGAGAAGCTATTAAGTTTAAATCTACAGAACCCGTTGCACCGTAAATTAAGCTTATGCCGAAAAGAAGAAATGCGGCAGCGGTTGATCCTAGGATAAAGTATTTCATACCTGCCTCGGAAGAACGGGAGCGTGTACGATCAAATCCGGTAAGAATATAGAGAGACAAACTTGCTAATTCGAGAGCGAGAAATCCAAGGATAATATTTTGCGCAGCCGGCATGACAATTAATCCTGATGTTCCAAGCAAGAGGAGTGATATGTATTCTGCTGGTTGAGTGCGACCTGGAGTCGCACCCAAAGAACATACAACAAGTGTTGTTAATATAATTATGCAAAGTCTCGATCCATAGGCTAAAGGATCGAATGTGATAATACCTGGTATATCTAAAGCTTGGTTACTTGTATAACTTAAGTAACCCGCAGCGACTAACGTTATTAATCCTACCAGAATCGACTGTGTGACGCGTTGGCTTAGGGGGACTGACTTTTGTGTTATAAAATCAGCTCCCAGCACAAGGCATGCACCAATAATAAGGGTAATTTCTGGGCTAAAGGCTAAGAGGAGTTGTGTATAGTTAAAGTTCACGATGTTACTCCTTTGATTATGTTTTCAAAATAAGGTGATTGGAGTGCTGGGTTTATTAAATTGAAAAGTAGGTCTGGTTTTAAACCGATGATGAGTGTCGTTCCTATAAGAAGAATACTGCCTAATTTTTCCGGGAGTGTAATCGGTGCAAAAGCATGAGTATTTGCAGAAGTGACTGACTTTGCGTCGGAGAAAAAAGCGAGTTGAATCGCACGTAGCGTAAATGCTGCTGATATAAGAATACCAACGGCAGCTGCTGTAGCCCACACTGCAGACACTTTCCACGTTCCAATCAAAATGGTTAATTCTGCAGGAAAGCCACTAAATGCAGGCATTCCCATCGAAGCTAATCCAGCAATCACAAAAACGCAGGCAACAAAAGGCAGGCGCTTACCTAGACCCATTGTTTTAAGTTCATTTAGGTTTCGTGTGTGAGTTCTCTCGTAGACCATACGTCCAACGACAGCGAATAGCAGTCCTGCTATGATACCGTGAGAAAACATTTGAAGTACCGCTCCGCTTAAAGACTTTAAGTTACACGAGATTAGTCCTAAAATAACAAATCCCATGTGACTAACACTGGAATAACCGATCACATATTTAAAATCTTCCTGGATGAGAGCAATGAGTCCTGCGTAGATGATTCCTAGGACTGCAAGACACGCGATAATCGGTTGCCAAAAATCAATCGCTTGAGGAAACAAGGGGAGTGCGACACGTAAGCATCCGTACGCTCCAAGTTTCATGACAACACCCGCCAGTAGCATGGAAGCTGCCGTTGGTGCTGCTACGTGCCCCGTTGGTGCCCAGGTATGCAGTGGAAATAAACCGGCAAGTGTTGCAAATCCGAAAAAGATTAGACCAAAAATTTCTATGTGTTGAATGTGAGTTAAATGAGATGAGGCTTGGATTAAATCTGGTAGGCCAAAACTCGATGCTCCGCTAGCTGCGTATGTCCAGATAAGACCTGCGAGTACTAAGGAGCTACCAACGAATGAATAAAGAACAAGTTTCATGGCACCGTATTCCTTATTTTTAGATCCCCAAATAGCTACGAGGAAATATTTAGGTACGATTGCTATTTCATAAAATACAAAAAAGAGAAATACATCGGCACTCATGAAAACACCGTAGACGCCTCCAATAAGAACGAGATAAAGAGCAAAGAATTCTCCAACACGTTCTTCAATATTCCATGAGAAGAGAATCCCTGCTGTTGTTGCTAAACCGGTCAGGATAAGAAGCGTTAGACTAATTCCATCTACGGCGAGGTAGTAGTGAATACCTAATTGAGAAATCCAAGGAGTATTAACTAAAGTTGTTAACCCGTGTGGGTTTGGTATGTAACTAAATGCAGCACTCAGGGTTATTTCTAGGCCAAGCAGTGCGGTTGCTAGCGCTACTATGCGAGCTCCGAGTGCTGAACGTTTTCCAATTAAGAGTGCCAGTAATGCGCCCGTAAATGAAAGGTAAATTGTGCAGGGTAGAGCGTTCATGGTAATACAAGAGAACTAGCCCAGTGTTGAATAAGTGGGTTAAATAATTGAATGAGAATACTGGGGAATATACCCAGTAAAACCATCAGTAGGGTGATAGGTGCGAGTGTTAGAACGTCTGAAGCGGTAAAGTCTTTAAGCGTTGATTTTACATTTTCCGTGGTAGCACCGTGAAAAACGTTTTGCCAGAAAGTGAGAAGGAAGTAAGCCGTCGCAAATAATCCAAGGCACGCAATTGTTGATATAATCGGATGTATTCCCCAGACGCCTTTGAAGATTAGGAATTCACCGATAAAACCGCTTAGACCTGGAAGACCTAGTGAACAGAAAAGTGCAACTCCACTAAATCCAGCTAACCGAGGTGCTACTTTTCTGATTCCACCTATTTCTGTTATACTACGCGTACTTAGTTGTGATTCTATAAAACCCACACAGTAAAATAAGGCTGCGGCTGAGAGACCATGATTAAAGAGTTGAAGGAGTAGCCCCGCAAACGCTGCTGTTATAGGTGCATAGCCCATTGCAGACTCGGGTGTGATACTTGAAATCGAAAACAGAGCGAGTAGGCAGTAGCTCAGATGGTTTATTGATGAATAACCAAGCATGCGTTTAATGTCTGTTTGTCGAATGGCAGCAAAGGCACCAAGCACAACACCAGCTAGTGCAAGCCAAACGAGGAATCCTGACGCTCGGTGGAGCAGTGTTGGGAAAAGCGGCCAAAGAATTCGTATAAAGCCATAAACCCCCATCTTAGACATGACAGCTGTCATGAAAATGGAAGCTCCTGTTGGAGCCTCAGAATAGGCAAGGGGTAGCCACGTATGGAATGGATAAAGAGGAACTTTTACTGCTAAACCAATAAAGACGCCTAAGAATACAATAACTGTCCATGTATGGCCTAAGCTTGCGAGTGAGAGTGTGAGTCCTCCTGACTTCGCCAATTCGGTAAGTTCTACAAAATTAAATGTACCTGTTTTGAAGTATATACCTGCAAACGCTAAAAGCATGAATGCGCTTCCACCCATGGTATAAATCACAAATTGATAGGCTGCTTTAGCTGCGTTAGAGCCTCCCCACAGTTTAATTAAAAAGTACGATGGCACTAAACTTAATTCCCAAAATAAAAACCAAGGTATGAAATCTAAAGTAAGAAAAACCCCAAGCGCAGCACTTTGTAGAATTAAAAAAAGGAGTATATACAACCGACTGTTGGTATTTGTTTTCGGTAGGGTTAAAATGCAAAGCGGACTAATGAGTGCTGTTAAGCCAATCAGGAGTAAACTTATTCCATCAAGACCTAAACTGAAGTTAACTTTTAGTGATGGAATCCAGGCATATTTTTCCGTAATGGCATAGCCGCTTTGTGTTGGATCAAACTGCCTTAATAGTAGAACTACAAATAAGAGTGTTGAGAGACTTAGGTATAAACCTACTTGCTTGAGTCCTTTTTCGCTAAGGTTTGGGAGCAGTGCTAAAGCCAGCGCTCCTAAAAGCGGCACAAATATGGTAAATGAAAGTAGAGGAAAATGATTCATCTTATATGTCGTTTAGAAATGTACCTTTTGCTTTGTGATCAGGACCACAGGGTGATGATAAGGAGGGTTAAGATGACAACCGTGATTGCAAATACACGTAAATAGCCGTGAGTTTCACCAGACTGCGCTTTGGAATACTGGACACCACTTTGGCGTATTTTCTCACTTGTTACATTGAAGCCTTGATTGAGTGCTTCTTCATCCATGGCGTAATTGATAGACCCACTTAATTGACCGAGTTTGGCTAAACCTTGAATAGATAAATCCCAAACGTAGCGATCTAACCCATTGGATAGAATTGCTAAGGCTGTGTTTAGTTTGCCTAACGTAGCCGTGTAAAATTCATCTATTTTAAGACGAGAACCTAAGAGTTTAAACGTGCCTGGAATCATTGTCTCTAGAGGATCTTCTTCGTGCGCATTCGTGCGTAGGTTTCGGATATATAGAACCCATCCTAAGCCAATACCACCTGCGACCAAGAGGATGGATCCTAACATCACGATACCTCCTTTAAATAGTCCCTCAGCTTCAACGGGGGTCCCATTGAGCGCTGATTGTAGCCAAGGCCAACTAGGAGTTCCTATAAATCCTACAGCGATAGCACATAGTGCGAGTAGACTGAGAGGAACCGTCATTTGTGCTTTATTTTCGTGCGTATGATGGTGGTGATCAGCCCTGGAAGTTCCGAAGAATACTTCGCCCATTAAGCGCGTCATATAAAACGCAGTAAGAGCTACAGCTATAAGACTAATGATGAGAGGTAAAATGGATACAGGCCATTCATAGGCAGCATGGATAATAGCTTCTTTACTCCAGAAGCCTGAGAATAAAAAGGGGAACCCGCACAATGCCAGCATGCCAATCGAGAATGTAGCAAACGTGATGGGCATCGATTTACTTAAGCCACCTAATTTGCGCATGTCTTGTTCATGATGTGATGCGTGAATGACTGAACCTGCTCCGAGAAATAATAATGCTTTGAAGAAGGCGTGGGTCAGTAAGTGAAAGATAGCTGCAAGCCATGAACCAAGCCCAAGCGCCATCATCATATAGCCTAATTGAGAAATTGTTGAGTATGCGAGTACTCGCTTAATATCGTACTGAGAACCCGCGATGAGTGCACCTAAGAGTGCTGTGATAGCACCAATAAAAGCGATTATAGTTAAGGTATGAAAAGGAGTGGCGATAATGAATTGGTCTGCTTGCATCAGAGGATACATGCGAGCGATAAGGAATACGCCTGCTGCAACCATGGTAGCAGCATGAATCAAGGCTGAGACAGGTGTTGGACCTTCCATTGCATCAGGAAGCCAAACGTGAAGCGGAAATTGACCAGATTTTCCTGCAGCTCCGCAGAATATAAGTAAGCCTATAGCTGTTACTAGAGGTAGGCCAAAGATGGTTGCTTGACTTGCGATACTAGCCAACACGTGGTGTTCAAGTATGCCATGACCGTGATCGTAGAAAAGCAGTGTACCACAGGTATGATAGAGCCAAAGAATACCGAGTAGGAATCCTAAATCACCAATACGTGTTGTAAGAAAAGCTTTTTTAGCAGCGGCAGCAGCTTCTGGTTTATGAAACCAAAATCCAATTAATAAGTACGATGCTAAACCAACTAATTCCCAGGATATGAATAATAACAGTAGACTGTTAGAGATAATAATTCCCAACATGGCAGAAGCGAAAAAACTTAAGAAACAGAAAAACTGTTTCATGTTTTCGTCTTCCTTCATGTAGGACGTACTGAATATAAATATAAGTGTACTGATAAATGTGACCATGACTGCCATAAACGCAGTCAATGGATCGAGTAGAATACCAATACGAACTGATTCTTGGCCTAGATTGAACCAAGAGAAATTATAGGTACTATGAATCGACGTGTTTTTTAGGGCCTGATTTAGTGCAAATAAGGATATAATAAATGAAGTAGCCATAGCTATGATGGTTAGGCTACTTACAAAGTGTTTATTTTTCTTAGGTAATAGTACGCCTAATGCAGCAGCATAAAGCGGTAAAAGAGGGATAAGGGAGAGGTAAGTTGCAGATAGTGTCATAACTTAGCCTTTGAGTTGGGAAGCATCATCAATCACCACCGAGCGTTGGTGTTTAAAGAGTGCAATTAAAAGTGCTAGACCGACCGCCGCTTCTGAAGCAGCGATAGCTATTGTAAATAGAACAAATAGGGTTCCGTGACTTGTACTTACGTCAGGCTGTGTTCTCTCAAATACGATAAAATTAATATTTGCAGAATTAAGCATTAGCTCAATGCCAAGTAGAATTAGGATCGTGCTACTTCGAGATAAGGTAGTAATTAGACCTATGCAAAAAAGTGCACTAGAGAACAGTAGGCACAGATTCAGGGTTTGATCGTTCATGAGTTCTCCTTTGATTGAGGTGAATGAGCTGCGAGTAGAACGCTACCAAGTATTGCCAGTGTGAGAAGAGAGCCGGTGATCATTAAAGCAGGTGCGTACTCTTCGGTAAGCGCTTTACCGATTGAATAAACCGTTGCGGGAAGTGCTTCTACTTTCTCTTTTGGCGAATCGGTATGCAGTACGGCAAAAGCCATGAGGCTAAATAAGCTTAGCCCAGTAATGAGAGCATAAATAAACCGAGTTACTGACTGTTTATTCCGTTGATTCGTACTAGGAGCAACTCGTGTTAATAACACAGCAAAGAGTGCTACCATGGAAATTGCACCCACGTAGACAAGTAGCTGGGTAAAAGCTATGAATTCTGCGTTAAAGATGAGATAGAAAGCACATATCCCAATCCATGTAATAACTAAGAGTAAGACACTGTGAATTAAGTTGCGTAGCGAAAGCGCTACCGCAGATGAGATGAGAGTTACACCGATTGTAATAAGTAGTGTTGCATTCATTGGGGTGCGTAGGTGTAGGTTCTTACTGCGTAGCCACGTCCTAATTTTTTACTTAAAAGTATGTAAGGAACGACAATCAGAATGAGGGTAATAATGAGTCGCGGTATAAAATAGAGGTGTCCCCAGTTTTGGCTAAGGATCCAGAAAGCTGTAGTAACAAGATTAATTAAGGAAAGTGGAACGAGGAATTTCCATGCAAAGCGGGTGAGTTGATCAATACGTAGGCGTGGGAAGGTTGCTCTTATCCACATAAATCCGGCGAGCAGTGATAGTAGTTTCACTGCGAACCACAAATATGAAGGTATGAAGGTTAAGTACGGGGAGGGTGCATTCCATCCTCCTAAAAATAAACTTACTGCCATGCCACTGAGTGCTGTCATGCCAAAATATTCAGCCATGAAAAAGAGCGCATATTTAAATCCGCTATATTCTGTAAGATGCCCTGCAATTAATTCACTTTCTGCCTCAGGTAAATCGAATGGAGAGCGATTTGACTCTGCTAAAGCCGATACCATGAAAAGGGCAAACGCAACAAATCCCCAAGGTGTGAAAACATACCAGTGTGGAAGAATGCCAAAACTATAACCCGATTGCAGACTAACGATGCGAGTTAGTGAGAGTGTGCTTGCGACCATGACAACCGGAATCCACGAGATGATGAGCGGTAACTCATAGCTTATGAGCTGAGCTAAGGCGCGCATAGCTGCGAGTAGGGAGTATTTATTATTACTCGACCAACCAGCCATAAATACCGAGAGCTCTGTTGCTGAACCTACGGCAAAAAAGTATAATGCAGCGGTATCAATATCTAGTGCTACTAAGTTTTTCCCGTAAGGAATAACAGCAAAGGTAAGTATCGAAGCGGCAAGAAGACTGACTGGTGCTAAGAGATGAAGTACATGATCAGCTGCTACGGGGACGATATCTTCTTTAGTGAGCATTTTAATCCCATCGGCAAACGGTTGTAGCATACCAAAAAATCCCGTTCGATTTGGACCTGGTCTATTTTGTACATGACCTAATATTTTTCTTTCAGCCAGTGTAAGGATTGCGAATAGCAGTCCGAATACGGATAAAATAACAACGATGGATATGAGTTGATTACTCAGTGTGTGCCAAGGCTCAGGTAGATAGTGAGTGAATGCTTCACGTAAGAGAAGCGGTAGGCGTTCCAAATAAGGATCCTGAGTCTGTAAGATTGGGAGCATACTCATGGTGCAGGTACTGGTTTTACTTGTGCTGCAAGTGCAGCGGCTTCTGCTTTTGCCTTAGCTTGAGCGGCTGCTTTTTCCTGAGCTACTTTACGTTCAGCAGCCAACCGATCATCAACTTCTTGTGCTTCACTTGGACTGATCAAATGAAAGTACTGATTACTCTTAGTGAGTTTATCGCGTGTCAGTAATAAATTTTCGAATCGTGAAGAAACGGCGACTTCAAATACTTTGTCCATTTTGATGGAATCAAATGGACATACTTCAACGCATATCTGGCAACTCATGCATACTGATGAGTCGATAATGAATTGAGTGGGATAGAATTGTAGGCGGCCATTAGCATCTGGCTTTTTATCCTTACTTTTCTCAATAAAAATACACTGTGCTGGGCATTCTTTTTCACAGGTTAAGCAGGCAACACATCTAAGTGCTCCAAGTGGATCTGTTTCACTGTCTGTGACTAGAAAAGGAAAGCTTCGGTAAGCTTCTGGAGGGGTTGATTTAACTTCAGGATACTCCTGTGTCGTATAACGCGAAGGATTGTAAAAGGACTGAACGAAATTTTTTCCTGTTACGATTAAACCGCGTATTAATCCAAAACCGTACATGGTAATTATGGGTTAGTGGTTAAATGGTTTTATCGATCAACTTCACCTAAGACGATATCGATACTGCCTAGAATAATAACAGCATCAGCTATGGACTGACCTAAGCACATGTCTTCGAGTGTTGTTAGATTGATGAGAGAGGGGGGGCGGATTCTATAGCGATAAGGGTTTGGGCCACCTTCGCTGATTAAATAGAATCCTATTTCTCCTTTAGGTCCTTCGATACGACTGTAGATTTCTCCTACTTTAGGACGCAGACCACGATTCTTTGCTTTAGGATCAATAATAGGACCTGCTGGAAGTGTAGCGAAGGCTTGATCGAGTATTTTGATTGATTCACGCATTTCTAAAACGCGTATCATGTATCTGTCATATGTATCTCCGTACTTACCTAGAGGAATTCTAAAATCGAAGCGTGAGTAAATACCGTAAGCATCTACTTTTCTTAAATCATAATTTACTCCCGAGGCACGAAGGACAGGACCTGTTATCCCTGCGTTGATTGCTAAGTCGGGTTTTAGGATACCGATACCTTGCGTGCGGCTAAGAACAATTTCATTACCCGTGACTAGAGCTTCAAACTCATCAAGAAAGACACGAAAGTTTTCTACGATTATTTTTGCTTTCTCGATCCAATCTTCAGGGATATCTAGGCGACAACCTCCAAATCGTTGGAAATTGCACATCATGCGTGAGCCACTGAGTGATTCGAATAAATCGAGAATTTTTTCACGCTCTCTAAATGCGTACATGAGAGGTGTACCGCTAGCACCTGTGTCTTGAAGTAGAAAACCAGCTAAGCAAATGTGATTTTGTAATCTACTTAATTCAGCAAGAATAACCCTTACATATTCTGCTCGTTCTGTCGCAACTTGACCTGACAACTTTTCAACGGCCAAAGCATAGGACCAGTTATTTGTCATCGAATTGAGATAATCGAGTCGATCGGTATAAGGCATAATGCCTAAGTAACTTGTTCCTTCAGCAAGTTTTTCATGGTTACGGTGTAAGTAACCGAATACTGGCTTCAATTTAAGTATCGTTTCTCCATCTAAAGTCGCGACCATTCTGAATACACCGTGTGTTGAAGGATGGTGTGGTCCCATCGATACTTCGAGAATGTCGCCTTGTACTTCTGACGTACGACCTAGATATGAGTTTTCAGGCATAATGCTCATACGGTTACCTCCTTAGTTTGAGTAGGTATTTTTTGATGAGCTTGGGCCTTTGTTAAAATCGCACCGTGAGCCGTAGGTTCCCATTCGTAGTCATCTGGCTCCGAGTAGTCTTTACGCATGGGGAAATCTTTAAATTCATCCCACATAAGTAAGCGTCTTAGATCGGGATGTCCTTCAAAAGATATTCCAAAAAGATCATAGATTTCACGCTCTTGAAATTCGGCTGATCTCCACACGGGTGTTAATGATGGAAGTGTTGTATCTGTGGTTCGGTTTTTAGTGCGAAGGCGTAAGACTAATGGACCATGGCCTAACTGCATAGAGTACAGGTGATACACTGCTTCGAGGTAGCCTTCGTGAAGACGTTTTACATTCGCTGCTGTTCCTGGAGCTGAGCCTGCAGGAATAGGTTCTGTGATATCTTTAGCTAACCAATCTACGCCGGTTACATTTGAGCAATAATCAAACTGCAAGCCAGGGGTCGTTTTTAAGTAGGTTGCAATTTTAACTGCATGCACTGGATCAATTAAAAGTGAGCTTTGCGCTCCTAGAATAGGATTTGGAACAAGTGTAATGTAAGCATCACTAAATGCCTGGCTTAGCTGGGACTGGATTGTCTCAAGATTTTCCATAGGGCAAAGGCTTAAGGGTTTGGCTCCTGTTTTATCACGGGACATTTCCAGACATCTGGATTGTAAGGTGGCTTTAAGTCATGCTCGCCAAAGCGAGGCACTGGATAATAACACGAGGTATCACTGCGTAAGTGTCTTGCTGCGTTATCTCCTGATATTTTTTGATTTTTAATTTTTTCTTGTAGCGTAATTAAGCCGTTAAGCAGTGCCTCAGGTTTAGGAGGGCAACCTGGTATATACACATCAACAGGAATGAAACGGTCTACACCCTTAAGAACGTTATAGCCCTGACGAAAGGGCCCGCCTGAAATTGCACAAGCACCCATGGCAATACAGTACTTAGGTTCTGGCATCTGATTCCAAAGGCGAATGACTTGAGGAGCCATTTTTTTTGTGACCGTTCCCGATACAATAAGTAGGTCAGCTTGACGGGGTGAGGGGCGAAACACTTCAGAGCCAAAACGAGCGATATCAAAACGTGCCATGGAGGCTGCAATCATTTCAATTGCGCAACATGCCAGACCAAATTGCAGTGGCCATACGGAGTGGCTACGACCCCAGTTGTAGATTTCTTCAAGCGATGTAACGAGTACACCAGCTTTACGTAATTCTTTTTTTTCTTCGTCGGTAATTGTGTTCATGCCCATTCAAGGTAGCCACGTTTCCAGGCCCAAATGAGGCCTTCTGCGAGGAGTATTAGGAAAAATAAACTAACTAAAAGTGCTCCTACGGGTAGGCTTTTGAACGCTACTGCGATGGGTAATAGGAATAGAATTTCAACATCTAAGATTAAAAAGATGATGGCGTAGAGGTAGTAGTGGGCTTTGAACTGTATCCAAGCGTTACCTTCTGTGAAAAGTCCACATTCATAGACATTGTTTTTTTCACGATTTGGTTTTTGTGGTTGGAAAAACAGAAACCACAGGCGTGCTACAGACAGAAGAAATAAGGGGAATGCAACAGCTACCGCTAGTAGTAGAATCAAGAATGAGTAAGACAGCGAATGCATATAAATTATGCTGATAATGCGCTATTTTTGCACTTTTGGCTCAACGCATCTTGCTAGAATATGCTCATTAATTGCTCAAATTATGCTGTAGTGCCAATACCTTACAGAAGAGAAGTGATTACTTAGCTATAACATTATGTGATCTTTTGGTAAGAAATGCACAACAAACTCCAATCGATGCGTAGCTCAAATCGGAAATAGAGCATATTATGCGTACATGGCTACATTAACTGATCGAAACCCCGAAAATGCTACTGGTGCTTATTACGTTGATTCATCCTGCATTGATTGTGATCAATGCCGTGTGATCGCGCCAAATCTCTTTGCGCGTAATCCGGATGATGGACGCTCATATGTCATTAAGCAGCCAACCACTCCTGAAGAACTCAAATTAGCAGCAGAGGCAGAATATAGCTGCGCAACTAGTTCAATTGGCAACGATGGAGCATAAGTTATGCAAGATCTGATTATCGGCATGGCCGGCTCTGGCGGTGATGGCATCGTCTCAGCTGGGGAGTCGTTACTAAGCGCCTTTGCTGAGGAGGGCTATTACGCTCTTCTTAGTAAGAGCTTCGGATCTCAAATTAGAGGTGGAGAATCATCCTGTCGGGTGCGTGTATCTCCTAATCCGGTGCTTAATTCCGGTGGTGAAATAGATGTGGCGGTAGTACTGAACTGGGAGTTTTTCTTACGCTTTAGTGGGGATCTCTCGGTGCATGAGGACACGGTTGTTATTTACGAAAAAAAGAGTGGGGTTGCACCTGCTGATATACCACTGGATGTAAAATTGGAGCGTGTGTTTGAAGCTCCTATGGAAGATTTAGCTATGCAATCGGCTGGTGTATTACAGGCTAAAAACAATGTTGTTTTAGGACTTCTTACTGAGTGGTTTGGCTTACCTGAAAAAAGTATTGTTAATGGTATTGTAAAAAAGTTCTCGAAAAAAGGTGAGGATATTTTGCAGGGAAATTTAAAGGCGTATCAAGCTGGACGTAATTATGCGGTAGAGCATCCACTTGGTATTGATATGAAACTTGATAAGCCACGTTTAGAGAAAAATAAGCGCATTATTTCCGATGGTAATGAAATGTGTGCACGTGGAGCTCTCTATGCTGGGTGCCAATTTTTTGGTGGATATCCGATCACTCCTGCTAGTGAGATCATGCAGTACATGCAGAAAGAAATTTGGAAGTACGGCGGAACCTGTTTACAGGCTGAAGATGAAATTGCAGGCGTTGCTGCAGTCCTTGGTGCTTCCTATGCAGGTAAGAAAGCAATGACAGCAACATCTGGTCCTGGATTTTCACTTAAGACGGAAGTACTAGGTTTAGCGAGTGCCGCTGAATTTCCGCTGGTCTGTATTAATGTGCAGCGTGGTGGACCTTCTACGGGTATGCCGACGAAGCAAGAACAGGCAGATTTATTTACAGCAGTCTTTTCTGCACATGGTGATACAGTAAGACCTGTACTTGCGCCTATCAACGCAGCAGACGCATTCCCAACTACCGTTGAAGCATTTAATATCGCTGAAGCGTATCAAACCCCAGTTATCGTTCTTTCTGATCAGGAGATCGCTCAAAGTAAGGGTATCTTACCTGTTATAGATGTTTCACAGTTAAAAATTGTGAACCGTTTAGAACCAAATGCGGAAGAACTCAAATCGTATCAGAGGTTTAAGATTACAGAGACGGGAGTAAGCCCTATTAGTCGACCCGGTATGTTCGGAGGTAATTATTTAGCTGCAGGGCTTGAGCATGATGAGAAAGGTGCTCCTTCATCGAATGGTGAAATGCATTCACGGATGAATGAAAAGAGACTGCAAAAATTTAATTCTCTAAAAAAACGGGAAGATTTATTTATTATAGAGGGTGATCGTGATGCGACGATTGGACTGATTGCGTGGGGTAATGTTGCAGGAATCGCGCAAGAAGCTATTCGAGTAGCACGCACTGAAGGAATTAAAGTAAAGTTACTTATACCGAAACTTTTATATCCTATAGCTGAGGAAGTTTTTAATGACTTCTTTAAGTCACTTTCTCGTTGTGTGGTTATCGAACAATCACATCAAGGTCAGCTTTATCGTATTATTCGGATGTGGGCTAATGTGCCTAAGCAATTTACGTCCGTTTCAAAGAGTGGAGCTAACCGAATTTCACCTCGTGAAATTATTCAACTTATTCGTGTTATGGGACAACCTAAGACGGATAAATTCAATTCTCATTATTGCGACTTACTTAATCTTATATGATAGCCCCAGACTCAGATAATATTGGTGCACCTAAGTCTTGTTCTTGCACGGTTAAAGATTACAAGAGCGACCTAAAGCCTATTTGGTGTCCAGGCTGTGGTGACTATGGTGTCGTTGCTGCAGTGTACCGTGCACTTGTAAATATTGGACGACCTCCCCATGAAATCGCGTTTGTATCGGGCATTGGTTGTTCAAGCCGCATCCCTGGATATACAACCGCTTACGGATTTAATTCAGTTCATGGTCGTGCATTACCCATCGCACAAGGGATTAAAATGGCGAACCCTGAATTGTTAGTTTTGGTCGCTGGAGGAGACGGAGATGGATTCTCAATTGGTGGTGGACATGTACCGCATGCAATAAGACGTAATCCTGATTTAACCTATCTTGTGATGGATAATCAGGTCTATGGTTTAACCAAAGGCCAAGTTTCTCCAACCTCTGCTCACGGAACAAAAACACCAGCTGCTCAGTATGCGAATATTGATGAACCGGTGAATCCTCTGCTTTATGCACTAGCATATGGTGCGAACTTTGTAGCTCAGGGTATTCCTGCTGATCTTGAAGGATTATCTAAATTAATTGAAGAGGCGATTCGTTATCCAGGATTTGCTTTTGTTAATATTCAATCACCGTGTGTAACGTTTGGTGATCCTGAAAACCAAATGAAAGCACAGAAAGCAAAGGTGCGTAAATTAGAAGCAGAAGGACATGATAGCACCAATCATCTCAGAGCCATGGAACTTGCGAAAGAATATGGCACATCGCTTTATACAGGAGTCTTTTATCGAAATCCAAATCCTCCACCAACTTACGGGCAGCAAATTAAGGAGATGCAAAATCAGTATCCTAAGAAGACGAATCTAGATGCCTTAGTTTAGTAGCGTGCTAGGTTATAGCAGAAAAAAATGAGTAGATTAACTATCTACCTCGCTGTAGTGGTGGACCCTACCAGGTTTGAACTGGTGACCTCCTCAATGCCATTGAGGCGCTCTACCAACTGAGCTAAGAGCCCGATCACTTACTTGAAGAATCATTAGACTAAACAGCCGTGGTCCTAGGCAAGGAGTTTTTTTACTCCTAAGTGGGTATTAAAGCGGTGGAGGTTCACTTGAATGAGGTGGAAGAGCCTCAAAGTGTGTTCGGTTTTGCTCTATAAGTGATTTGATGTACTGATCTTCTTTATCACGTCTTACTAAGTAGCGGTACTCTGATTCTCCTGCAAAAAAGATAAAACTAAAGAGGATGATCATCATGAAAGGATTAGGTGATAAGAAGGGGATCCTGTCTGGGTAAAAGAGGACAAGGCCAATAGCGATGAGTGCGAGAGCTTTACCGAGTGTTGCTGCAATAAAGGTCGCTTTTGTATACGGAAAGTAAGTCGCAAGTAACGCTCTTAAGATTCGGCCACCGTCCATGGGAAATACGGGGATTAAGTTAAAGGACCCCATGATAATATTAGCTGCTAATAGACTCCTGAGTAGTCCCATAAACGAAGTAGTATTATCTAGGGATACTAAGCTTCCTGTATTCCAAAAAAACGGAATAAGTATAACTGCGATGGCAGCATTAACCAGAGGACCAGCTACCGTGATCCATAATTCTTTTTTAGGTTCTTTGGGTATTGTTTCAAATTCTGCCATGCCTCCAATCGGCATAAGTAAAATCCGGCGAACCCGTATCCCAAAGTACATAGCTGTTAGTGAGTGACCTAGTTCGTGGAGAACGACGCAGCTAAAAAATGAAAGTAAGAGTAAACAGCTCCAAATAAGTCCATGAAAGCCTTCGTCCGAGAAGCCTTCCCAGGCTGCAAACGCTAAAAGCAGGAAAAAGCTATAGTGCAGGCTCAGTTGTATGCCTCTAATTTTAAACAACTTAATTGACCACGTAAGCATCGCTTAAGAAGATAAACCTATACTTTAGTATTTCGCCAGCGCTACTTTTTGTATTTGGTTAATACCTCTTCTATGTCTGATCCAGTCCATAAGCCCGCAACTATCCTTGTTATTGATGATGATACGGAAGTGCGTTATTCATTATCGCGTGTTTTAACGACAAAGAAATTTGACGTTAAAGAAGCGGCGAGTGGTGAAATCGGTGTAGCTACTGTTAAAAAAGGACCATTCCCTGACCTTATCTTTTTAGATGTTAGAATGGGTGGCATGGGTGGCATAGAGACCCTGCAACATATACGCTCTGCTAATCCAAAACAGCTCGTTGTACTGATGACTGCATTTGGAACGGCTCAAACAGCAATCGAAGCGATGAAATATGGCGCGTTCGATTACATTATGAAGCCTTTTGATCCTGCACGGATCATTTCAATTGTAGAACAGGCGCTAAAACTAAGAGCAGATGTTCATGCGGCTTCCGATTATAAACCCATCATTAATCCTGAGGATTATAAGGAAGGTATTGTTGGTTCATCTCCTGTGATGCAGGATGTTTTTAAAACGATTGGGCAAGTTACAGCAAGTGATGTAACAGTTATGATCACTGGTGAGAGTGGTTCGGGTAAGGAGCTTGTTGCGCGCTCGATTTGGAAGCATAGTCACCGTTTAAATAAACCTTTTATTGCCGTAAATTGCGCAGCGATTCCTGATAATTTAATCGAGAGTGAACTCTTTGGTCACGAGAAAGGTTCGTTTACAGGAGCAACGGGTCAGCGTTTAGGTAAGTTTGAACTCTGTGACGGTGGTACAATATTTCTGGATGAAATTGGAGATATGGCCCTTGCAACGCAGACTAAGATTCTACGTGTCTTGCAACAGGGTGAAATTCAGCGAGTAGGTGGCACAGATACCATTAAAGTAGATGTCCGTATCATTGCTGCAACAAACAAAGACTTAGAAAATATGGTGAAGCAGAAACTGTTTCGTGAGGATCTGTATTACCGGTTAAATGTTGTTCGTATTAGAATGCCTGCACTGCGTGAGAGACCTGAGGATATACCTCAGATTATTGATTTTTGTCTACAAAACTTAGTCAAGCAGCGTAAAGCAAAAGTCAGCCGAGTTGCTCCTGAGGCGATGGCTTTACTGGTTAAATATACGTGGCCAGGAAATGTACGTGAATTAGAAAACACGATTTACCGCAGTGCTGTTATTTCACAAACGGATGCAATTGTTGTTAAAGATTTACCGCCTGAAATTCAGTCGCTTGATGCATCATACTCACCAGAGGCGGAAAGGGTTGGAGGTCCAGCCGAGCTATCGATTAAACAAGCACTCGATTTTGTTTACTCTCACTTTGAAAAATCAGGTTCTCCTATTATGGAGCAAGTTGCTTTAGAAATGGCAACACGCGCTTACGAGAAAGATCCTAAAGGGGCTGCAGCCTTACTTGGTATTACTAAGCCCGCACTTCAAAAAATTTTAAATAAATAAGATTATTTGTCAGCGTAGCCGTTTGGGTTTTTGGAATGCCAAGCCCAAGCTGTTTTAACAATTGAATCGATGGTAGGATACTGGATATTCCATCCTAATTCTTGAATAGCTTTGGACGAATTTGCGTAGAGGCTAGCAGGATCTCCTGCACGTCTTGGTTTTTCTATTATGGTTACTTTTTTACCAGATACGCGTTCAATCGCGCTTATTACTTCGCGATTCGAAGTCGGTTTTCCTGTACCTAAATTATAAAATAACTGCGTCCCAGGTGTTTTCAATTTCTCAAAAGCAGCAATGTGCGCTCGGCTTAAATCATCAACGTGAACATAATCGCGTAAGCATGTGCCGTCTGGCGTTGGATAGTCCGTTCCGTATAATTCAAGGTGTGCTCTTTTTCCAAGTGCTACATCGATAGCGAGCGGAATTAAATGTGTTTCTGGCGAGTGATCTTCTCCGATACTTCCATCGCTAGCTGCGCCTGCTGCATTGAAGTATCTAAATGCTGCAAAACTTAGACCATTAGCATGGGAGAGTGCTTTGAGTAAATTTTCTACGTCTAGTTTTGTCTGACCGTAAGGGTTGATTGGCTTTTGCGGTGCGTTTTCGGTGATAGGGAGTGTCGTTGGGGTGCCGTAGGTTGCACAGGTTGATGAAAAGACAAATTGAGTAACGCCAGCAGAGCGCATCGCGCTTAGAAGACTAACCGTCGCTGATACATTATTCTTATAATACTTCAGGGGATCGGTTACGGATTCGCCAACATAGCAAAAGGCGGCGAAGTGGATAACGATATCTATTTTTTCAGCCTTTAAGATTTCAGTGATCTTAGTCTCATCAAGCAGATCAACGTGATAAAAAGGGGTGTTTTGAAGTAATGCCTTGGTGTGGCCATAGATCATATTATCGACAACAATTGGCCTATGACCTGCTGCTATAAGCTGTCTTACGCAGTGGCTTCCTATGTATCCTGCACCTCCGGCAACGAGTACGTTCATGATATTGAATTAGTTAGTCATTGTGTTGCATGAAAAACAAGCCTTCGTTAAATGCTTTAAGTCGGCCTAAAAATCGATTTAGCTAGTATCTGCTTTACGTCTCATACATGAAGTCAACGCGAATCGTCATAACTGGTATAGGGTTAACAGCCCCAAACGGAAATTCTTTAGAGGAATTTCGTAGGAACCTTTTGGGCGGAGTTTCTGGAGTTCAAACAATCGATGTAAGGTACATGGGACGTCATCCGGCAGGAGTCTGTAGCTTTGATCCGCTTCGGCACCAAAAGAAAAAAGAACTCCGTGTAGGAACGCGTGCTGGCAGTATTAGTATTTACTGTGCTCGTGAAGCCATGGCAGATAGCCGTATGGACTTTTCTCAAAGTTCTACGGACCGTGTAGGTATCTTTATAGGATGTACAGAGCATGGAAATGTTGAGACTGAAAATGAAGTCTATGCTATTTCTAAGTTTGGATATGATACTAAATTTTGGTCACATTATCATAACCCACGAACGGTCGCTAATAATCCAGCAGGCGAAGTATCGTTAAATTTAGGTATCACAGGTCCTGCTTATACCATTGGAGCTGCCTGTGCTGCAGGTAATCTAGGAATTATTCATGCAACCCAGATGTTACGATTAGGAGAGGTTGATTTTGCGATTTGTGGTGGGGTAAGTGAAAGTATTCATACCTTTGGTATTTTTGCTGGGTTTAAATCCCAAGGCGCTTTAGCGGCACATGCTGATCCAACTCAAGCTTCACGTCCCTTTGATAAAGATCGTAACGGTATTGTGGTTTCCGAGGGTGGATGTCTTTATACCTTAGAGCGTCTAGAAGATGCCCTTAAGCGTAACGCAAAAATCTACGGTGAAATTGCGGGTTACTGCGTAAATAGTGATGCAAGTGACTATGTTTTACCAAATCCTACACGCCAGGCAGAGTGCGTTCGTAGGGCAGTCGCACACGCTCAAATAGAGCCAAAGGACGTGGATATCGTGAATACCCATGCAACCTCGACACCTCAGGGGGATATTCAAGAATGTGAGGCAATTAGGGCTGTTTTCGGGGAAGGATGCCCTACAACGGCTATAAATAACACCAAAAGCTTCATTGGACACACCATGGGAGCTGCCGGAGCCCTAGAATTGGCCGGTAATTTACCAGCTTTTAGCGATTCTATCGTCCATCCAACGATAAATGTGCAAAATCTTGATCCTTTATGCGATATAGCCGGTTTAGTCCTTAATACGCCTAAGCGGGTAGCTAAAGTAGACACAATTCTTAACAATTCTTTCGGTATGTTAGGCATAAATTCTACGTTGATCGTTCGTAAGTATGTGGCATAGTTGTAAGTTCGCTAATAGACCATGACCAACGACGAAACAAAGAAAGCCGTACTAGATATTATCGCTGATATCGCACCAGATGAAGATCTCTCTAACTTAAAGAGTGATGTAAAGCTGCGTGATCAGGTCCAACTCGATAGCATGGACTTCCTTGATATTGTTATGGAGTTAAGAAAACGCCATGGCATTGAAGTGCCAGAAGCTGAATACGGTAGATTAGCATCCTTAGATAGCTGCGCTGAATATCTGACACCCAAGTTCAACGCGCTTGAAGCGAAGCGTTGAACTCTCGCTCGCACTACGACGTTGTTATTTTAGGTGCTGGACTATCTGGTCTGGCTGCTGGCGTTCGCTTGGCTCACTTCGGTAAGAAGGTGTGTATCTTTGAACGCCATAATGCACCAGGCGGCCTTAATAGCTTCTACAGTATTAATGGAAGAAAATTTGATGTAGGTCTCCACGCCGTAACAAACTTTGTACCGCAGGGTGTTCGAGGAACTGCACTAGCTCGAGTCTTAAGGCAATTACGTATTGATAGAGCTGAGCTTGATCTATGCGAACAACGTTATTCACGAATAAGTTTTGGAGGTAAGTCTGGAGTAAGTCTTAAGTTTAGTAATCAGTTTTCAGTTTTTGAGACAGAAGTAGCTACGCATTTTCCTAATGAAGTTGATGGGTTACGTAAATTGGTAGAGCGTATTAAGCTCACGGATTATTCACCCAGTGCACCTGTTGTTTCTGCCCGAGTTGTTATTAGAGAATTTATTCATAATCCGCTCTTAGAGGATATGCTTCTTTGTGTGCCGTTATTTTACGGTTCTGCGCAAGAAGGTGATATGAGTTATTCGCAGTTTGCTATGCTTTTTCAGGCATCGATCTTAGAAGGCTTAGCGAGACCCTTTGATGGAATTAGACCACTTATCAAAGTTTTACTTGATAAATACCGCGAAGGCGGTGGAGAAAAGCGCATGAAATGTGGTGTTAAAAAAATTGCAGTTAAATCAGGTAAAGTTTCTGCAATTACTCTCGATTCAGATGAGGAAATAACAGCGGATGTTGTATTGTCCTCAATTGGCGCTTTGGAAACAGAAGCACTTTTGGATTACAAGGAGGGTGGTTCAAAAGAAGTAAAACAAGACGTGGAACTAGGTAAAATAAGTTTCGCAGAAATTATTTCAGTATATAAAAATCAGCCTTCTGATTTGGGTTTTACTGAAGAAACGGCACTTTTTTTTAATGACTCTGAAAGACTCGATTACTCAGAGCCTAAAGATTTAATCGATTTAAGATGTGGGGTAGTGTGTATTCCTAATCATTTTAATTTTGGTGGTGAGCGTAAAATGCCTGAAGGTATTGTTAAGGTTACATGTCTAGCTAACTATCCCAAATGGGCAAAGTTATCTCCTGAAATCTACTCTGAGACTAAGAAAGTGTGGTATAATAAGATGCTTCTACGGATGCTTGATTATTATCCACAATGCTCCGCTGAGAGTTTATCTCAGTCACTTGTACAAAGTGATATGTTTACTCCTAAAACTATTAAGCGATATACGGGACACCTAAATGGAGCAATTTATGGTTCCCCGACTAAGAATATTGCCGGTGTAACATCTGTAGGTAATTTGTATTTATGTGGTACGGATCAAGGCTTTTTAGGTATTATAGGTGCGATGTTAAGCGGTATCACAATGGCTAATACGCATATTCTTACGAAAGGAGTGGAGGCGTAATTTACGTCCTTTACTGATATGGCTTACGATTGGCTAAAGGGAGTTAATGATGAATATGACGTGATTGTCATTGGTAGTGGTTTAGCTGGAATGACCTCAGCTAATTATTTAGCTAAGGCTGGATGGAAAGTATTGCTACTTGAGCATCATTATCAGTTTGGTGGGCTTGCTACCTGGTTTACTCGCAAGGGAGGTCATATATTTGACATTTCTCTACATGGCTTTCCGGTCGGTATGATTAAATCCTGCCGTAAGTATTGGACGAAAGATATTGCTGATAGGATTGTTCCACTTAGGGATATTCGATTTATAAATCCTCAGATGAATGTGAAAACCACATTTACTAAGGATGACTATACACGGGTTCTTGTTGAGGAACTTCATGTAGATAGAGCTAAAGTAGATGAATTCTATGCTTATTTGGCTGGGATGAATTTCTACGATAATAATCAAGAAACGATTCGTGATCTATTTAATCGCTTCTTTCCGGGAAGAGATGACGTACAGCGCTTACTCTTAGAACCAATTAGTTTTGCAAACGGATCTTCTCTTGATGATCCAGCTATCGCTTATGGAATTGTTTTCACCAATTTTATGGGTGCCGGAATTTATACATTTCAAGGCGGATCAGATTTACTCGTTGAGAAAATGACTGATGAGCTAAAGAAAAATGGAGTAGAGCTTAGAAAGAAAGTACTTGTTGAAAAAATTTTACTTAAAAATGAAGGCGAAAAAACAGTAGCTTGTGGAGTAGTCACCAAAAGTGGGCGCACGATTCGGTCAAAAGCTGTTTTGGCGAATGCTAACTTAAAAAACGTACTATTTCGTTTAATAGGTGAAGAACACTTACCTAAAGCTTATGCTAGTGAAGCATCGCGAGTAAGGTTAAATTCAACGGCTTGCCAAGTATATCTAGGAATTAAGAAGGGTGAAGTAATACCGCATGTAGGGGATATCCTTTTTACCTCTGAAAGCCCTCATTTTGATAGTGATGAATTAACACGCATTCATACATCTAGTCGTACTTTTTCCGTTTATTACCCTGATACACGCCCAGGTTTAGATCGCTATGCTATCGTTACAAGTATTAATGCTAAGTATGCGGATTGGCAGGGAATGTCTGATGAAGTATATGAGGCTAATAAGCAGCGCTTGATTGAGGATTCAATTACAGCTCTAGAGAAATATATTCCGGGTGTACGAGAAAAGATTGATTGGAAGGAAGCTGCAACTCCTAGGACGATCGAGCGGTATACCACGCATGTGGGAGGTACGACCTTTGGAACAAAGTTTGAAGGCCTTAAAGTTTCTATGGATTTACCTGAGAAGCTCCCTGGTATGTATCATGCGGGATCGGTTGGTATTATTATGTCAGGCTGGCTAGGAACCATGAATTATGGTGTAATTGTAGCTAATAAAATTGATCGACACCTACGCCATACCTCAACCTCGTAATAGTCTATGCCAACTAACGTAACAGATTTAATTCCACACCGTCCACCGTTTCTGTTTGTTGATGAAATAGTTTCAGAGGATGAGAATGGTTTGGTTGCAAAGCGCACCTGGCGAGCAGATGAGGATTTTTATAAAGGTCACTATCCTGGGGCACCTATTACACCGGGTGTTTTATTGTGTGAGTCAGTCTTTCAAACCGGAGCTTTATTTCTCTCTCGTCACCTTGCTAAACAGGGTACTCCTGGGGTTCCGCTATTGGCACGAATTGGTGATGTTCGCTTCAGAAATCCCGTATTTCCAGGGGAAACAACTCTCATAGAAGTGAAACAAAAAGAGAGCCTAGGAGGCTTTGTTATGATGAGTGGATCTATCAAATCTGGAGAAAAACGTGTTTTGACCGTTGATTTCGCAGTCGCTTGGAAAACACCAGAAGCTAAAGTATAACCATGGCAGACTACTTAGGCATTAAGGATAAAACATTTTTAGTCTTTGGCGTAGCCAATAAGCGCAGCGTTGCTTGGTATATTGCTCGTTCACTTGAAGAACAGGGGGCGCACGTTATTTATAGTGTAAGATCTGAAGCTAGACGAAAATCACTAGAAGCGCTTCTAGCTGGTAAGACCGTTCATATCTGTGATGTCGAAGAAGAAGGTGCAATAGAACGTTTAGCACAGTCAGTTAATCTGACTCATAAAGGCAAGATTGATGGTATTGTTCATTCGATTGCTTTTGCAAACTATGCTTCAGGAATGAAAGCATTTCATGAAACAAAAAGAGCGGATTTTCTTCAGGCGGCCTCCATATCAGCTTTTTCCTTAGTTGAAATAGCCAACGCATTTAAAAGCCAACTCTCAACAGATGCTTCGGTTGTTACTTTAGGAATTTCTTCACTTGTAGTAACGCCTGATAATTATGGTTACATGGGACCGATTAAAGCAGCGCTTGAGTCATGCGCACGTTTCTTAGCTAAATCCTTTAGCTCTGATACAGCAGTACGTTTCAATGTCATTGGGTCAGGACCACTTAAGACAAGTGCATCGGCTGGCATACCTGGATATTTAGAAAGTTACCTCTTTGCTGAAAAAATTACATTTAGAAAAAGAAATCTAGAAACGCAGGAAGTAGCTGATACGGCTTTATTTTTACTCAGTAAGCGTAGTAGTGGTATTAATGGCACTACGCTCATTGTTGATGCGGGACTGGGTAGTAATTACTTTGACCAAGAAGTAATTAGGCTAGCTATGCGCTCTGATGCGAAACAATCCTAAGAATAAGCTATATGCATTTTTCTCACGTCTGTATCGAATCAATCGCTTATGTTTTACCAGATGAAATCTTGTCATCTGCTATGATTGAAGAACGACTAAGTCCAGTTTACAAAAGGTTGAATTTGCCTACTGGAAGACTCGAATTAATGACAGGTATTAAGGAAAGACGTAGTTGGCCTCTAAAAACAAAACCCTCACATGGAAGTGCTCTTGCGGGTAAAGCGGTCTTAGAAAAGTCATCGATATCTAAGGATAAAGTTGAATTATTTATTCATGCAGCTGTCTGTCGCGATATGCTAGAGCCTGCAACAGCATCTTTTGCTCATGCTGAAATAGGGCTTCCAGCATCTGCTCAGATTTTTGATATATCAAATGCTTGTTTAGGTTTTTTAAACGCAATGACTGTAGCTGCCTCGATGATTGAATCAGGGCAGATTACTTGTGCTATGATTGTATCTTCAGAGAACGGACGACCATTAGTTGATCATACAATAAAGCATTTATGTGAAATGCAGTTAAGTAGAAACGAGATAAAGCCGTATTTTGCGAATTTAACAATTGGGTGTGGTGCTGTTGCCGCTATTTTATGTCATGATTCACTCGTTTCATCAAAAGCACCGCGTTTAGTGGGTGGTGTCGCTAAGGCTGCAACGCATCACAGTGCTCTATGCCAAGGAGATTCAGAGGGTAGTGATGGACTTGCTATGCAAACTGACTCTGAGCAATTACTCGAAGCAGGTGTTGTGCTTGTTACGCAGACATGGGACGCTTTCAAAGCAACATTAGGTTGGTCAGATGCCATGATTAGTCGTTATATAGGGCATCAAGTCGGTGCCGTTCATAGGCGAAGAATTTTTGAAGCATTGGGTATAGATTTAGCAAAGGATTTTTCAACATTCGAAACCTTAGGTAATATGGGATCTGCCTCACTTCCTGTGACACTTGCTAAAGCCTTAGAAGCTAAGGCGATCAATCCCAAAGACCGTGTTGCTTTATTTGGAATCGGTAGTGGTTTAAACTGTATGATGCTAGGAGTTGAATGGTGATGAATGACGCACTTCCAGATTTTTTAAAAAAAGAATATCCGTTTACGCCACGAGTTTTTCTTACACCTTGGGGTGTAAAAATGAGCTATTTAGATGAGGGTTTAAGTGGTGATCCTAAAGAGGCTGTTTTACTCTTACATGGAAATCCTACTTGGTCATTTTACTATAGAAAATTAATCCCTAAAATTTTCGGTCAGATGCGTTGTATAGTACCTGATCATATTGGCATGGGGCTTTCAGATAAACCTGCTGATTACAACTATACGCTTAAAACTCGTATTGATGATATTGAGTTATTGGTTAATTCGCTAGGACTTAAGAAAGTTCATTTAGTTGTACATGACTGGGGTGGTGCAATTGGAATGGGCTGGGCAGTACGTAATCCAAGCCTGGTAGGGAAAATTGTTATTTTAAATACAGCGGCTTTTACTTCTAAGGTACTATCTAGGCGGATTGCCTTTTGTAGAACTCCTATCCTAGGTCCTTGGTTTATTCGTGCACTTAATGGTTTTGCTTGGCCTGCTACATGGATGGCTATGGCTAGGCGAAAAATGACTTTGGTCGAGAAAGCAGGTTATTTATTTCCTTACAATTCTTGGGATAATCGTGTTGCTGTGAATCGTTTTGTTCAGGATATACCTATGACAAGTACTTCCCAAAGTCGTAAAACACTTGAGGCAATAGAGTCAGGTCTAGGTCAGTTTGAAAATCACTCCATTTTTATTGTATGGGGTGGCAAAGATTTTTGCTTTAATGACTATTATTATAATAAGTGGATAGAAAGATATCCTAAGGCACAGGCTTTGTATCTACGTGATACAGGACATTACATTTTAGAAGACTGCGAGCCAGCTGTGCTTGATCGTATTGCTCAATTTATTTTAAACTAATTTATGAAATTTGAACACTTTGCTATTAATGTTCCCGATGTGCGTGCGACTACTAAATGGTATGTCGATAATCTAGGCTTAAGTATTGTACGTAGTATTGAACAAGCACCTTATACAAAATTTTTGGCTGATGAAACAGGTCGCGTTGTGATTGAGTTATATTCGAATACATCGGTTGTTGCTCCTGATTATCCTTCAATGCCTCCACTTAATTTTCACATCGCTTTTGTTGCAGTTAATGCAAAGCAAGTAGAGGAGCGCTTGATTGCTGCAGGGGCTACGCTCTTTAAAGAGGAATCACTTCCGGATGGCTCTTTGTTGGTTATGATGCGTGATCCTTGGGGTGTGCCATTACAGTTTTGTCAAAGAGCTAAGCCTTTTTGAGTATTTAACTAGGATAGATTAGCTATCCTTATACGGCGCAATTGGTTACAAAACGTGCTTTCCTTATTAAGAGAGTTTTTATAAGGTTATTAGTTCGTATGCAGAAATCTCTTATTATTTTTAAACCAGACTGTATGGAAAAGCGTAATGTTGGAGCGGTTTTAAACCGTTTTGAACAAGCCGGCTTTACGATCATTGGCTGTAAGCTAACACGCTTAAAGCCATCTGTGTTACGTGAGCACTATGCCCACGTTGCACACTTACCATTCTATCCAGAGATTGAAAATTTTATGAGTTCACGTCCTGTAATCGTGATGGCTTTACAGGGTGATAATGTGGTTCAGAAGGTTAGAGATTTGCTAGGACCTACTGATTCACGTAAGGCCCCTAAAGGGACGATCCGTGGCGACTTTGGTACAGATATGATGATCAATGTATGTCACGCATCAGATAGTGTCGAAAACGGTATAAAAGAAGTGGCACGTTTCTTTACCGCAGAAGAAATTTTAACTAACTAATTAGACACCTGTAGGTGATGGTTAAAATTTATACCTACAGTAAATGTAGCACGTGCAAGTTAGCAACTACGTGGCTTGCACATGAAGGAATTAAGTTTGAAGAAATTCAAATTCGTCAAACTCCTCCTACGATCGAGGAGTTTGAGCTTATGTTGAGTGTGACTAAGAGTTTGAAAAAACTTTTTAATACTTCTGGATTAGATTATAGAGCGATGGATTTGGCTTCTCGCTTTGATACGCTTTCAAAAGACGAGGCGTTTAAATTACTTCTAAGCAATGGTAATTTAGTTAAGCGCCCATTTCTAGTTTCAAAAAAAGCAATGCTTGTAGGATTTGATCCCAAGGTTTGGAGAGAAAAATTAATTGTTTAGTGTCGCGAGTAATGGCTGTGCTTAGTTTCACTTATTAAACTCACGGCAATAAGACTAACCAGAGCAGAGACACTTAAGTAGTAACCAACTGCTGAAAGACCGTACTTAACTGCTAGAGTTGTAGCTATGTAAGGAGCTAGGGATGCACCTAAAATGCCAGCCATATTAAAGCTAATTGAAGAACCTGTGTAGCGAACAGAAGTTGGGTAAAGCTCTGAGAGAAGTGTGCCAAGAGGTCCATAGGTCATTCCCATTAAGCTAAAGCCAAGAATGAGAGTTATAAGTACTCCGATTGTTCCTGAACTAAAAATACTGCCTAAAAAGATTCCAAATAGGAGAATGCTTAAAGATACGATAACAAGTGTAAGGCGACGTCCGTGTAAATCGGCTAAGTGAGCAGAATAAGGAATAGCCGCTGCAAAAAGACTACGCCAATCATCTGAAGAATGAGAAACTGATTACGTGAGTAACCTAAATGGGTGGTACCCCAAGATAAGCAAAATACGGTTAAAAGATAAAATAGCACAAAGGTTGCTACAGCTATAAGTGTTCCTAGAACAAGTGCTTTGAAGTGGTGTGTCACAACACTAAGTACGGGAACTTCCACTTGTTTATTCTCAGCTTGTGTAGCTAAGAATGCAGGTGTTTCCGTGATTTTTAAACGAACATAAAGTCCAACAAAAACAAGTGCACTACTAGCAATAAAGGGAAGTCTCCATCCGAAAGAAATGAATTGTTCGTTCGATAGAAATACGGATAGCAGTAAAAATATTATACCTGAACAAATAAAACCAACTGGAGCTCCTAGTTGTGGAAACATACCATACCAGGCGCGTTTTCCACTTGGGGCATTTTCTGTTGCAAGTAGTACTGCACCTCCCCATTCACCACCTAAACCAAGACCTTGCCCGAGTCTACATAGAGCGAGTAAGATAGGCGCTAGTTTTCCAATAGAACTGTAGGTGGGTAAGAAGCCAATAGCTACGGTTGATAAGCCCATGGTTAATAAAGCTGCAACCAGAGTAGCTTTTCTACCAAATCTGTCACCAAAGTGCCCAAAGAGAGCAGAGCCGATAGGACGTGCAAAAAAAGCCAGAGCAAAGGTCGCTAGTGATTGTAGTGTTGCAGCGGTAGTATCAGAAGTAGGGAAGAATAGTTTAGGAAAAACAAGAACCGATGCGGTTGCGTAAATATAGAAATCGAAAAACTCAATTGCTGTGCCTGCTAAGCTGGCGAGTAAGATACGTCTTGTTGAATTCTGGCCAGATGGTGTTGTGGGTGTAGGTGAAGCCATGAGTTAAGAGTTAAAGCAAAGTAATAATGGCTTAGAGCTCAAGCTATCTCTCTAGTATTGCGCCTATAAGGAGTATAGGTTTTCTTAGGTAAATCTATTTACCTATGTCGCAACAATCATCACAGCGCCAATCCTTTGCATGGCTTATGGTTGTATTGTTTGCACTGGTCTCACTCTATCAAGGAGCATTTTATTTTAAGGAATTATTTAAACGCCAAAGTTTAGAAAATGACTTGGCTATAAAAACTTTAGAACTTCAGTCGGCGCGTAACTTGCAGGAAGCTCAAGCCATTATACATGCCCGCGAAATACAAGATTTAACCTCTATTAAAGATCGTCTAAAGGTAGATTTACTTGTTTCTAAATCTAAACGACTGACATCATTAACTGGTGTAGTCGTATGTGATACTAAAACAAATCAAGGAGATGCGATTATTTACTATGGGTATCCTCTTAAACAAGGACTTGGTTTTGAGTTAACTTATACAGCAGATGATTTAAAGCAGGAGCTCTTAGGTGTTTTTAGTCGTGATGAAGTAAAGCATGAAGCAAAGCTGCATTTTTCATTACCGCATTTCTCCATGCACGGCTATTACCGTGTGCATCTTATTGGGGCAGTAGTCCCAGCTCAGAATCCTGAAGGGTCCGTGATTCTTCAATCTCCTTAGGCGTTTTACGTTTTGGTGTCTCAGGTTTGGATCCTGGTGGATCAGGTATATTTGCTTGTTTGCCAAGTAAATCATGCCACTGAGTTAAATCTACCTGATTAAGTGTGCCTTTAATGAGTATTGTTTGATTAAGTTGTGTAAAATTGGGAATTACGGAATGCGAAGCAGCAAGGTTAGATTTTTTTAATAGTTCAGCGACTTTTCCTTTAGCACTTAAGGTTAGGCTTAAGTTTAGTGAACCATCGCAGAAGTTTGCGTGTGAATTCGTAATACTGCCTAGGCCTGTAATATTTAAATCAGAAGAGGTGATGGCTATATCCTGTAACGTGATATCTCCTGAAGGAGAGACTACTGCATTAACTTTAAGCGTATCGTAACCAAATTCTGATAGTTCGTTTGTTATAGCCAAAGCATTTTCAGCATTTTGACTAACTTCATTTTCTTGGTATTTTTTTAAGTGATCTCCCATTTGAAAAAAAGACCCCATTTTCTGTCCAACTGAACCTAAGGTGTCTTTTACAGTAGAGGAATTTTGAGGTATTGTATCTCCAATGTTAACTTTTAACATGCGTACAATGCCACTGGTGCTGTGCAGGTGGAGTGTTTTTGTAGGTGAGTTTAAAAGATCTAAGAGTGAATTTGACTCAACTGTGAAATCTGCATCACATGAAAATTTTCCTTCAAAGATGGGCTCAAAACCTTTTTTTGGTGCAGCTAAAAATTCTGAACTTGGGAGTTCATTCATACTGGCTTTAGCATCCAACCTGTAGACAAGGTTTTTATCTTTAGAAAAATAAATTGTACCTTCTGATGTGAAACTGTGTGTGCTTGGGAATATTCCTCGTGCACCTTTCATATGAATGTGGTCTGGCTCTACTTCGAATAATGCAGAAAATTCGTTTATTTTATAAGTTGGTGTAACAAGGTGACTAAATTCAAATAGGACCTTTCCTGATGTATTGGCCCAAAGCGCTTCATTTTTGGTTGTACTTTGACTTAGAAGTGATTTGTCGAGGAGTAACCAGGGGTTTAGTAATGCTAAGTCTAAAGTGTTTACCTTATCTCCAGTTGCTTTTGCTTCAAAAGCCGTGAGGTTTTGCTCATGACTAAGGGATCCTTCAATAGTTAGATCCGTAACTTGGTCTTCATGTTTTATTGCAATTGGAATGAAAAGCGCCTCGGTGTGATTTGGAAAGAAATCAATACGTGGTGATAAATTTATTAGGTATGTGGGGTCTGTACCAGTGAGTGCGAGATGGCTCTCTAGTGTAGTTGAATTAGGAGTTATATTTCCTGTAATATCTCCAGTGAATTGATCTGCTTTAATAACAGATAGAATGTGTGAATTAAAATAATTCGCTAGAGTTTGTATGCTGCTGTTTAATTTGAATGAAAACTGTGACGGTTGCTCTTGGTCGTTGGCTCTAAAGGCTGTGCCACTGAGTGTAAGAGCGGGTTTATTTCTAATAGCAGTGGAAAGATTATTTATCGTGTAGTGTAAACCATCTGTGGCAGTGCTTACTTCTAGTTCACCTTGAGCAGATAGATTTGTTAAGATATCTTTACCATCTCGAGTTAAATTGAAATTAGAACAGGAGATTTTTTTTAGTGTCTTTATTTTGTATCCTGTACCTGAATTCTGGATACTTATATCTCCTGAAACAGTATTTCCTGAAAGCTCAAAAGGTTTACAGAAAAAATTTAACCATGTAACGGGCAATTGCTTTAGATGTACGAGGAGTAGCTCGGTATTTATTAACGAGGGATCAAGGGTAGTTGTGTCTAGGGATAACTTAATTGGCTGTGTTGAATTGAAAGTAGCAAGTGTTTGGTTTGCCTGAATATTTCCTGTTATAGTGTCTAAATAATAGTGGGTTGGGGTGCTGTGAGATTTAAACTCTAGCATTATCGAGCTGTTGTTTGCTGTCCTTAAACTTTGGTTTATCTTTTCTAGCTGATCTAGACGAATAGCTAAATTACCAGATAGCTTTAATTCTTTTGTCGTTACGTCGTATGTATAATTGCCCATGCCTTGTGTCTGAAATAAGGGCATTGGATTTATAGATACAAAATTACCTATAATCGATTGGTCTGTAAATAAGCTCCAATTTCCTCTTACATGTGTATAATTAGAATTAAAATATGCCTGAACTTTTAATACAGGTTCATCAGCTAAGGATAATAATGTATCAAACGCATGTTCCTGAGATGAACTGCTTTTTTCAGTCAAATTAAGATGAAACTTTCTTCCATCCGGAAATGCTACTCCAGTTGGTATACATATACCATCCAGCGTATATTCACTCACGTGATGTTTAGAATCTAATTTAAACGTTATATCTCCTTGGTAGCGAAGTCCATTAACTAGCATCTCTGGATCGCCTAGAATCGTTGATATATTTACAGAGATTTTTCCTACTCCATCTGCATTTAACGTGCCTGAATTAATCTCTATTTGTACATGAATGTTTGGACGATTGTTTATTCCAGGTAATATGATTTGTCCTTCTAGATCCATTTTATCAATCGATATATTAGACGGAATAGGTGAGGACTGTACGATTGATTGTAAAGCATCCGATAATCCTATCGCCCCAGTGGATGTTTTGTCTTTAGGTGATAAATCTAAGGTCCAACCTTTAGCTTCTAGGTTTTTAATATGAAACGTCTTATTTTTAATCGTTTTCGTTATTGGTAACTCTGCATCAAGGGACGGCAATGTAAGGATTGCGTTTGGTTTTTTGATGGAAAAATCTTCGATCGATAACTTTCCAAAACTAGCTGAAAAAAAGTTTAGTGATGCGTCTTTAATACCTAAATTATCTAGTTGATAATTTACGTACCATGTTTGAAAAGCTGGTAAAAGTAAGACACCTCCTGCAATTGCTAGGAGTATAAAAAGATAAAGAAAAAGACGTGTTAATTTCACAAATAAATATTTATAAGTTCTGACAAAGAATATGAAATCTTTGTTTCATTTCTTCAGTAGCTTGTGTAATTTTTCGTTAACTTATCTTTGTTTTTTTCTTAAAAAGTTATGTGACACGTCTCGAGCCGGTTGATTTTCCGATACTTTTTTTAATTGGTATGTCTTTTAAATCGGCCTTCACCCATTTTCCTTCAATCATGGTCGTGTAAGGTATTTGAGGTATGCCTTTTTCACCACGAACTATCAGTCCATCTAGAATTTCAACTGCTGCTTTACCTATAAGTTCAGGAAGTTGATCAACACCAGCTATAGCTAAAGGTGTTGGCCAACTCATGGTTATAATCTGAGGTCTTTTCTGAATTGGTAGCTGATTGAAGATTTCTTGGAAAGGCACTTGGGTGAGTGGCTCAGCAATAACAACTTCAAATTGATTTTTTGCTAACCAATCAATCAACGTAGCGTAGTCGGTTGGATTTGCTAACGATTCTGAAAAAATTTTAATTTGGGGTAGTTCTCTGAAGCAGTTATGCCATGCTATACCTCCCTCCCAGCGGTGAAGTGTTCGTCTTCCCCAGTCTTTGAGGGTAATGAATCCAATTTTAGAATATCCTAATTCAAGTATCTGGTTAATACTTTTAGTAACATTATCGAAATGATTAGGTAGCGCTGAATGAAATTTAGGAGCTTGAAGTGCTGAAGTCACCACTACGGTAGAGAATTGGTCCCAGCTAATACGGTCAGTTAGATCGGATATGTAGCGTAACGGTAAGACTACTAGGCCTTCAATTCCTCGATTTATCAGTACTCGGTTGATTTGTTCTTTGGTTGGAAAATCATTCAGATTAAGTAGGTCCGTTGCGTAGCCTAGTTGTTCAGCACGTTCTTTCATGCCAACTTTTATACGATTAGGGTAGGTATCAAGTGTAATAGGCCCCTTGGGGTCTTCAGCTATTAGAGCGCATATGGTTGCTTTAAAACGAGCCTCAGTACGTGTTTTAAGATGGTACATGAGTTTGCGCATAGTGGGATCCGGTTTATAGCCACGTTTTTCTGCTAGGGCACGTATCCGTTCTCCTGTCTTTGCGCTAATTTCGTTACTTCTTTTCAATGCCAACGATACTGTCATTGGACTAACGCCTGCTTCTTTAGCTAAACTGCGTAAAGTGACGGTGGTTTTAGGCATACTTTACTGTAAAGATAGTACATACTTGATGCCAAGTGTAAATTTTAGGAATTTAGTATGATACACAATTGTCTCTAGTAGATAGTTTGTTACCTAACCCTATCGTCAGTAAAACCCTTGTTTGATATCAAATATGAAATTTCGTCATATTCTTGCTAGTTTAACTGTAGCATTAGCTATGGTTTTATCGCTTAAGGCCCAACAGGCCTCAGCTCCTGCGGACGCAGCTCCGTCAGGTGAAGTTGTTCAACTACCAGCATTCGAAATTACATCTGAAAAAGATACAAATTATGCAGGTACATCAGCACTCAGTTCTACACGTGTTGCTGTTGATTTATCAGAACTATCCCAATCCGTTCAGGTTTTAAATAACTCATTCTTGCAGGCAATTAATCCTACGATGATGAGTGATATTCTTGACTATGTTGGTGGTGGTCAAAATGGACAACTAAACTGGACATCTGGTCGTATGAACATCCGTGGTTTCACAGGTGATGCTGACTATGTTGACGGCTTTGCTCCAGGTGAAGGTGCAGCTCTTGATGACGCTGTATTTGAACGTTTTGAAGTTATTAAAGGTCCATCTGCAATCTTCTTGGCCGCTGACGGTAGCCCAGGTGGTATCGTAAATAAAATCGTTAAAGGTGCTTCTTCAACACCAGAGACTACAGTTACTATTCAAACAGGTTTATTCGATGGTAATAAAGCTATCATTGATACAGGTGGTCCGATCACTAAAGACGGCAAGTTAGCTTACCGTGTTGTAGCAAGTGAACGTAGATGGAATGACTATTATGATTATGTATATATGCACGGTACAACCATTCTTGGTGCATTGAGCTATACATTTGATTCCAATACTAAACTCGAAGTTAAGACTGAAATTTTAGAAACAAACTGGCCTTCATATAACGGCTTACCAATCGATCCACGTACATTAAAGATGATCGATGTTCCATATAATGAATCACAAGATTTACCAGCTCCTATGAACTGGCGTCATGACGGTGAGCACCGTGTATGGGGTAGCTTCAATAAACGTATTAACCAATACGTCGCATGGAGTACTCGCGCGATGGAAGCTTTCTACCGCTCAGATCGTTTAGAAGCTATTGCTCCAACTTGGACAGAAGGCTCCAACGTTTGGTCAAATGCTGGTGTTAGTACAACTCCAGCTGCAGGTGCTCCAGCATGGTCTGGTCCAAGTAACTACACAGGTGGTCCAATTCCTCGTAACACAGTTAATTCGGACGATAGCCACAGTACCTATGAAGATATTCAATCAGACTTGAACTTCAATTATTCTGGTAAAGGCTTTACTGAATTATTCCTTGTTGGTGCAGAACATAAAAACTCACCTGGTGAAACAGAAACATGGAAGACAGGCGTAACTGCTACAACCTTCTCTGCTTGGTATCCATATGCTGAAAATACTCCAGCTACGATGAGTGCACCAATCAACTACACGACTCCAAGTGCATACACTCAGTCTCAATCACTACAGAATCGTGCTTATGCTTTAGAGACGCTTAAGCTTATCGATGATAAGTTAATTCTAAGCTTTGGTGTATCACGTGCTTGCACATACAGTGGTACTTGGAATTATTTAAAGGGTACTTGGTCTGGCGTTCCTTATAATATTAACAAAAACCTAACTCAATATGGTTTAGTTTATAAGGTACTTCCTGGTGTAAGTCTTTTCACAGGATTTAACCAAAACTTCGCTGTAAACGGTATCGGTACATTAAATGGTGTTCCAAATTCCGTATATCCTCCAAAAACAGGTCAACAACACGAAGTTGGTGTTAAGATTGATCAATTCAATCACCGTTTTACACTCAATGTATCATACTTTGACGTTAAGCAGTTGAATAACACAGTTCCTTCATTCCCAGCAGATCCTAACAATCCAAATGTATTAATTCCTGGTGTTGTTTCACGTGGCTTTGACGGAGATTGGACATTCAAAGCAACTTCTGATTTTTACATCATGGGTTCATTTGCTAACTACAGTGCAAAATCTATCTTAGGTGCTACTTATGATGGTAACCAAGGTTCTAAGTTTATCCAACCAGGAACAGGTTCAATTGCTTATGGATCTATTCCTGTAGATAACACAGCTCAACAAACTGAAAGTATGTATGGAGTATATAATATCCGTAGTGGTAACTTCAAAGGATTGCAGATTGGTTTAGGTGAAAACTTCCAATCCAAACGTGCAATCACAGACGGTCCTGATCAAGTATTCTGGGGTTATGTACCAGGCCGTACAATTGTTGATTCATCCATTACATATACCTTCAGCAAGCACATCAAATACAACCTGAGCATCAATAACCTTCTTGATAAAAAGTACATTTACTCAGTTCGTAGTGAAGACGTGATTGTTCCAGGTACTCCAATTAACATCAAATTGGCAGTAACTTATTCTCTATAAGAATTAACGTAATCTAATATTCGGCCCTCAGGTAATATACCTGGGGGCTTTTTTTTCTTAAAATTTAACTTTCAAAATAAAATGAAACAAAAAATAGCTTTTCTCGGATTCTTTATTTCATGTTTAGCACTTGTGCACGCAGAAGTTAGGAATGAAGTGAATATAAATTCTTCATGGCAATATGCGTATGGTGAATTGTCGGGTGCTGAATCAACGACTTATAATTCGACTCAGTGGACTACTTTGAACCTTCCCCATACTTGGAATGCCTTTGATGGACAGGACGGTATTACGACAAAAAATCCAACAAAAAACATGATGCGTGGAGACTATGCTCGTGGTACAGGTTGGTATAGAAAATCGATCCAAGCGGATTTAGCGTGGCAAGGTAAGCAGGTTTATATTCAATTTGATGGAGCTAATCGTAGAACAGACGTTTTTGTTAACGGAATTCTCGTAGGAACGCATATTGGTGGTAACTCACGTTTTCGCTTCGATATTTCTAAGGCGCTACATTTGGGTGAATCTAACCTAATAGCAGTACGCGTAAATAATGAGGATAATGAAAGTATTCCTCACTCAGCCGATTTTACATTCTGCGGAGGTATCTATCGTGATCTTTCCCTTCTTATTACAAATCCTGTTCAGATAGAGACTATGGATTATGCGTCTCCTGGTGTATACTTAAAAGAAGCACTTGTTACAGATGAAAAGGCTCAAGTTGAGGCTATCGTTAAAGTTGCAAACCATACGGACAGCGCTGTTTCAGCCCATGTGCATATTCAAATTTTAGATGCGGCTAATAAAGTCGTTACAGAAGGTGATGCAGAAGCACAACTCGTTGCGCAAGGTAAAGGTAAAGTGATGATTCCTCTTACGGTATTAAATCCGCATTTGTGGAATGGTCGTAGTGATCCTTATTTGTACCATGCTAATATTGAACTCAGTGCACAAAATCAATTAACGGACTCAATTGTACAACCTTTAGGCCTCAGATATTTTAAAGTAGATCCTAATATGGGTTTTATTTTAAACGGTAAGCATCTTGATCTACATGGAGTGGCCCGTCACCAGGATCGTATCAATAAGGGTTGGGCTATTTCTAAAGAAGATGACACTGAAGATTTTAATTTAATTAAAGAGGTTGGTGCTACTGCTATTCGTGTAGCTCACTATCAACAATCTCAGTTATGGTATACCCAAGCAGATCAAACTGGTATAGTCATGTGGTCGGAAGTACCCTTTGTTGATGAAGCGCTTCCTTCTGCAGAATTCTTTAATAATGCGCTAGATCAAATGCGTGAGTTAATTCGGCAGAATTACAATCACCCAGCGATATGCTTCTGGGGCTGTGGAAACGAAAACTCTGATTATAATCAACAGTTTGTTGAGGGAATTGGTATTTATGGACCTATTGCTGAGCGCTTAATTCAGGCATTACATGCTGAAGCGAAGTCAGAGGATCCGACACGATTAACGACTTATGCCTCATATCATACCGAGGAAAAGTATACTTTTAATATTCCTGGTATGGCTAAAGCAACCTTTCAAGGTCAACCTCAGCGTTGGTATACAGATGTAACTGCTTTTAATAAATACTTCGGTTGGTACTACGGTGAACCAAGTGACGCTGGTAAATTCTTAGATGGTTTACACACCCGCTATCCTTCACAGTGTATCGGAGTAAGTGAATATGGAGCAGGTGCAGCTTTAACCCAGCATGAAGATGTTGACTATTCACAGAAGCCGCCTGTAGCTATGAATTCACCAAGAGCGAACGCTTTCGCTAAGATACATCCAGAAGAATATCAGGGTTACTACCACGAAGAAACATGGAAGGCCTTTAGTGAACGTCCATATATCTGGGTTAAGTTTGTCTGGAATATGTTCGATTTTGCATCTGACTTCCGTAACGAAGGAGATACGCCAGGACGTAACGACAAGGGACTTGTAAGCTATGATCGTAAGACACGTAAAGACGCGTTTTATTTTTACAAGGCAAGTTGGAGTAGTGAGCCTGTGGTTCGTGTTACAAGCTCTCGATTTGTAACAAGGACTAACGCATTAACTAATATAAAAATCTACTCTAATGCAAAAGAAGTAGAATTGAGCGTAAATGGCGCATCCTTAGGTAAGAAGCCTGTAGATAATAGCACTGTGGTATGGAAAGCTATTACCTTAAAGCAAGGTACTAATACTATCCATGCTGAAGCTATAATTGGAGGTAAAACCTATACCGATGAATGTACGTGGAATTTGAAGTAACATGTAATTTTACAGAAGATTTATCAAAGAGCCGCTATTAAAGCGGCTCTTTTAGTTTAGTATATTAGGTTACCCCGAAGGGGTAATCTCAATTTTTATTAATATTTTTTAAATCAGGTCTTTCTAGTATTTGATAAAGAGACGAAAGTTTTTGCTTAAGTTTTACATAGCTTACTTCTTGAACATCTATTTTTTCCTTCAAGGCTATAGAAGCTGCAACACCTGCTGATTCACCAAGAATCATCCAAACTGGCTCCATGCGTATTGAGCTCATGGCTATATGGCTTGATGATACGCAAACGGGTATGAGTAGGTTAGTGCATTGGTTGCTTTTAGGTGTTATACATCGGTAAGGGATTTTATAAATACCTCTGTGCTTTTCATCTAAATATACTTCTGAACAGTATCCGCCCATAAGTGCTACTTTATTACCTATAGCAACTGTTGCATAGGGCCATTCATCAAATCCATAGGATGCTAAGCCAATCGAATCGTTTGGATCCGTCTCTCCTTCTAAGTCGTGTTGTGTTAGGATATAAGAAGAAATCATTCGTCTTGATTCTCTAACATAAAGTTGATGAGGGTAGCCTGATGTATCATCAAACATTCCCTTTTGTAATCCTACGCGTTCTGCAATCTTTCGCTGTTTCTCTGGTACGCTAGGATCAGTTCTTAAGAAATAGGTAAGGTTTCGAATGTAATTTTGTTGATCCTTCCAGATTTTAGCGCGCGTTACATAATCGCCATCAGGATAATTAGAATTGCTTCCATAATTGGTAGGGGCGAATAAAGCCCGTGCTAAATTGCCTACGACTAGTGAGTATATATATCCATTCGATGGCTCCCATGCCCCTAATTTACCGCGCATTCTCCTGCCGGTAAATATATCAACATGATCTTTAAAAGCCCGTCTGAATAATTCAAATTGAGCAGGATCGTAGTCCTTGGTTGGTGTTATAGGTAATTGATCACTTGAATAAGAGTATTTCCATCTGAAGCCGTATCCCATCGTAAGTTTGTCAGCATCACCTTCTTTTGTGTTATCTTGATTCTGTAAAAGAGCAATAAGACCACTTTTTGAATCACCTGGTATTTTATACGGATCAATTTTGTATATGCTCATCGGTGCTTCACTGCCAGCAAGCGATTCGTTATAGGCAAAACGGGATTCTCTTCCATAAGTATAACTAACCCCTGCTTTGGCCATGATATCACCCTCATACGAACAATCGATAAATACAGCTGCATGAATATTTAAATCTTTTTGTTTTGTTGCAAAGGCTGGTGGGCAACCTAATTCGTCAAATGGTGCATAATCTAGATCTATCGAACTAATCTTTATTTTATCACGATTAACGTTAATTATTCTATGGTTAAATATAACTACTATAGAATATTTTTTAATAAGTTCAGCGTAACAGTCTCGATATTGAGGATCGTTGTAATTGTGTTTTAATATTAGTCTTGCAGATCCACCAACAGTTTCTTGTCGACCCCAATCGACATTAACTAGTCCGCTACCA
>Ga0364900_10006_pt1 | contig 83364 bp, 76 predicted proteins | sample ExccelJu500002D3_FD_206974 | JGI IMG/M metagenome (GOLD analysis project Ga0364900, IMG submission 206974) | Enriched cells from Trout Bog Lake Hypolimnion, Wisconsin, USA - BchlTB.July09.5000.02.D3 | ecosystem: Environmental > Aquatic > Freshwater > Lake > Hypolimnion/Profundal zone | place: USA...
TGAAGAGCGCGTAATCGCATTTGATATGCCGGGTACTACGCGTGATGCGATTGAAGTACCGTTTGAGCGCAATGGTAAGCCCTTCATCTTGGTCGACACTGCAGGTCTGCGTCGTCGCGGCAAAGTGTTCGAAGCGATTGAAAAGTTCTCAGTGGTGAAAACCTTGCAAGCCATTGCGGATTGCAACGTCGTGATTTTGATGCTCGATGCTCAGCAAGATATTTCAGAGCAAGATGCCCATATCGCTGGCTTTATTGTAGAAGCGGGCAGGGCATTGGTGGTTGCAGTGAATAAGTGGGACGGGATTGATAGCTATGTCAAAGAACGTGCTCGTTTAGAGATTGCCCAAAAATTGCGTTTCTTGGATTTCGCGAATGTGCACCCCATCTCTGCTAAAAAAGGCACAGGCCTCAAAGAGCTGTTCAAAGATATCGATGCTGCATACGCAGCAGCAATGGCTAAGTTACCAACGCCGCGTTTGACTCGGATTTTGCAAGAAGCAGTCGAGCACCAACAGCCTAAACGAGTGGGTATGGGTCGTCCAAAATTGCGCTATGCACACCAAGGGGGCATGAATCCTCCGATTGTGGTGATTCATGGCACCTCATTGAGCGGTGTGACCGATAGCTATAAGCGCTATCTCGAGGGTCGCTTTAGGGACGTCTTCAAATTGCGGGGCACTCCACTCCGAATTCAGATGAATACTGCCAAAAACCCCTATGTCGATGCGGATAAAGGCAAAAAGGGCAATAAACGGTGATGTAAAAAACGCCCAGATAGGCGTAATATAGATACTCCTGCTGTTGGAAGCTAGCTGGAAAACAGTAGGAAAACAGCAGGAAAAAGCAGTCAATAAAAAAGCAAGACTCCCAAACTAAAAGCAAATCAATAATCGGTAAGGAGCAGTATGAGCACTAAACCCATTCAGTTATTACAAGACCCATTCTTAAATACCTTGCGTAAAGAGCATGTACCGGTCTCGATTTATCTCGTGAACGGCATCAAACTCCAAGGCAATATTGAATCATTTGATCAGTATGTTGTGCTATTGCGCAATACCGTGACTCAGATGGTTTACAAGCATGCCATCTCAACCATTGTTCCTGCCCGTGCCGTGGAATTTCGTTTAGAAGAAGGTGGCTCTGTATAACACCGGAGTCGATGCGGCACGCGCCGTTCTGGTTGGAGTCGATACCGGACGCGAAGATTTTGCAGACAGCATGGCCGAGCTCAGCCTCTTGGCTGATAGCGCAGGCTCGATTCCGACCGCTAGTGTCATCGCTCGTAAGGGCAAAACCGATCCTGCTTTATTTATTGGTTCGGGTAAAGTCAATGAGCTCAAGCGCGTCATGGAAGAGCATGATGCTGAGCTGGCCATCTTCAATCATCCTTTATCACCCACCCAGCAGCGCAATCTTGAGCGTCACTTAGGTCGCCATGTGATGGACCGCACGGGTCTGATTCTGGATATCTTTAGTCAACGTGCGCAAAGTCATATTGGTAAAACTCAAGTCGAGTTAGCGCAAGTGCGTTATCGCATGTCACGCCTCGTGCGTGCCTGGAGCCACTTAGAGCGACAGCGCGGTGGTATTGGTGTGCGAGGTGGTCCAGGTGAGACTCAAATGGAGTTGGATCGCCGGATGCTGGCAACCAAAGCCAAGCGACTAGAGAACGAGCTTGAAAAGCTCCAGCGTCAGCAAAGAACCCAAAGACGCGCGCGTAATCGCCAAGCGGTCTTTTCAGTCTCCTTGGTGGGATATACCAATGCGGGTAAATCCACTTTATTTAACGCACTCACGAAGGCAGGGACATACGCTGCCGACCAACTTTTTGCGACTTTGGATACCACCTCCCGTCGAGTTCATCTCGATGGGGTTGGATCGATTGTGGTCTCCGATACCGTTGGATTTATCCGCGAACTACCGCACCAACTGGTGGAGGCCTTTCGGGCCACCTTGGATGAGACGATTCATGCGGATCTGATTCTGCATGTCATAGATGCCTGCAGCCCAGTGATGAAAGAGCAAATTGCCGAAGTGGAGGCTGTTTTGGCTGAAATTGGGGCTGATGAGATCCCCCGGATTGAGATCATGAACAAGATCGATTTAATGCCCCAAACCTTCACAAAAGGCCCTGTTTTAGTGAGGGATGGGCAGGGCATCCCCAGGCAGATTTTCCTGTCCGCCCAGTCAGGCATGGGCCTCGATTTGCTGAGATCCGCCCTGGCGGAGTGCTCAGAAATGACTGATAAAATGAGGACAGAACAGAACCGTGCCAAGCAGCAGATGGCCTCGGACGAGTTTTTAGCCCCTTTGCCAGAACGACCAGAAACTGCTGAATTTAATCCTATTCCGAGCATTATTTATTCACCGAATGACGCGTAAATTTCTTAACCTCTTTGCAGTAAACGATTCAGGCGAAAGCCAAGGATCAAAAGAAGCTAAAGATGAGCAGGGGAACGAACAAACTTTCAAAAGCAATTTGCCGCCAAGTTCGCCCAATCGCCAACCGGAAAAACCCGATGGTCCTCCCGATTTAGACGAGCTATGGCGTGATTTTAATAACCGTCTCAGCAGTTATTTCGGCGCTAAAGAAAATGCCAACCCATTAAGTCGTTATGCAGGATATGTAGTGATCCTGCTAGCCGTAATCATGCTGTGGCTTGGTAGTGGTTTCTATGTCGTCCCAGAAGGACGAACCGGTCTGATCAAAACCTTTGGTAAGGATGCCACCCCTGCCAGCGAAGGATTGCATTGGCATCAGCCTTGGCCGATTCAGAGTGTAGAGCTCGACCCCTTGCCCATTCAGACTCCGCCCGCGGAAGCTCAAGTAGCCGCTCCGCCAGTGAGCGCTCCTGCAGCGACGACGCCGAGCAATACTCCACCGATAGATCCTGATGTAAAACGGGATCTATTGAGAAGTCGCGATCGTGAATCCCGATAAGTGAAAGAATAGAGCTTAAAAATTATGAATCGTTGGTTACTTCCTGAAGATATTGCTGATGTATTGCCAGCCGAAGCTCGCAAGGTCGAGACTTTGCGCCGCAATATTTTGGATCTCTATCAATCCTACGGATATGAATTAGTTGCACCTCCAATACTGGAGTTCCTGGATTCTTTATTGACCGGTACTGGTTCTGATCTCAATTTACAAACCTTCAAACTGGTTGATCAGTTATCGGGTCGAACGCTTGGGCTGCGTGCCGACATTACTCCTCAAGTAGCGCGGATTGATGCTCACTTACTTAATCGCGAGGGTGTGACCCGTCTTTGCTATGCCGGCTCAGTTGCGCACGCGCGCACCCCGGTGGGGAGCACCGCTAGAGAAGAGTTGCAGCTCGGTGCGGAGATCTATGGCTGCGCAACCTGGCAGGCTGATTTAGAGGCGATTACCTTATTGCTCAAGACCTTGAGTTTGGCAGGTTTGGATCAGGTTTATTTAGACCTCTCGCACGCCGGCATTCTGAATGGCATTCTCGCTAAAGAGAATCTCCCAATCGCTGAGATGGAAACGCTGTATGGTTTTCTCCAGAGTAAAGATCGGCCTCGTTTGAGTGGGTGGGCCCAATCGCTCCCAGAGCAAACGGCCAAAGCCTTGCTTGCCCTGACTGAACTCAACGGACCTTGTGCAGAAGTCTTAAGCAATGCGAAGAAAGCCTTGCCTCAAACTCCAGAGGTAAAAGAAGCGCTTGCGCAGTTAGCCCATTTAATTGACTCTGCGAATGATTTATCGCAAGGGCTAGAACTCAGTATTGACCTTGCAGATTTACGCGGTTATCAATATCACAGTGGTGTGATGTTCGCTGCCTATGTCGAGAAACTTCCTCAGCCCATCGCCAGAGGCGGGCGCTATGATCAGGTCGGCAAAGCCTTTGGTCGTGCACGTCCAGCAACGGGTTTCTCATTAGATCTACTAACACTTGCTAGTCTCTCGCCCAATCCAAAGCCAAAGAATGCGATTCTGGCGCCTTGGGATAACGATGCCCAACTGAAACAAAGCATCGATGCTTTACGTCAGGCAGGCGAAGTCGTTATTCAGCTCAATGCTGGTGAGCCAATGCAGTCTGCTGAATACATCTGTGACCGCGAGTTAGTGAAGCAAGGCGGCAAGTGGACAGTGAATCAAAAGTAAACCCCGTATAAGAAAACCCTATTTATTAATCTCGATTTGGAATGGTTATGTCTGTAAAGCAAGAAGCACATGGTCGTAATGTCGTTGTCATTGGCACACAGTGGGGTGATGAGGGCAAAGGCAAAGTCGTTGATTGGCTGACCGATCATGCGCAAGCAGTGGTGCGCTTCCAGGGCGGTCATAACGCTGGCCATACCCTGATCATCGGCGATAAGAAAACCATTCTGCGTTTGATTCCTTCTGGGATCATGCACAAAGATGTGATTTGCTATATCGGCAATGGCGTAGTCCTTTCCCCAGAGGCCTTATTTAAAGAGATTGGCGAGTTAGAAGCTGCTGGTTTGGATGTGCAATCTCGCCTGAAGATCTCCGAGGCAGCCACTTTAATTCTGCCGTATCACGTTGCCATTGATCAAGCCCGTGAGAAAAAACGCGGTGAGGCGAAAATTGGGACAACCGGTCGCGGCATTGGTCCTGCTTATGAAGATAAAGTAGCGCGTCGTGCGCTCCGTGTGCAAGATTTGTTCTACCCAGAAAAATTTGCTGAGCAACTGCGTGAGAACCTCGAGTTTCACAACTTTATGCTGACTAACTACTATGGCGCTGAGCCAGTAGACTTTCAGAAGACCTTGGATGAGGCGATGACTTACGCCAAGCGCATTGCACCGATGGTGGTAGATGTCTCTAGCGCTTTGTATGCGGCTGAGCAAGCTGGTAAGAACCTATTATTCGAGGGTGCGCAAGGCACTTTGCTCGATATCGATCACGGCACCTATCCTTATGTCACCTCAAGCAACTGCGTAGCGGGTAATGCTGCTGCAGGCTCAGGCGTTGGTCCAGAGTCCTTGCATTACATCCTTGGTATTACTAAAGCCTATTGCACCCGCGTCGGTGCAGGCCCATTCCCGAGTGAGCTGTATGACCATGACAATCCTGCCAAACAAGATCCGATCGGCATTCGTCTGGCAGAGGTTGGTAAAGAATTTGGCTCGGTCACCGGTCGCCCTCGCAGAACCGGCTGGCTTGATGCTGCTGCACTCAAGCGCTCAATTCAGATTAATGGTTTGACGGGTCTTTGCATTACCAAGTTGGATGTTCTTGATGGCCTAGAGACCATTCGCTTATGCGTTGGCTACACCTTGGATGGTCAGAAACTGGATGTACTTCCACGTGGTGCAGAGTCAGTAGCGCGTTGCCAGCCTATTTATGAAGACTTCCCGGGCTGGAAGGGGAGCACCTTCGGTATTCGGGAGTGGAAAAACTTGCCTACGGAGGCTCAAACTTTCTTGCGCCGGATTGAAGCGGTAGCCGGTAAGCCCATTGCAATGGTCTCTACCGGGCCAGAGCGCGATGAAACCATATTGCTCCAGCATCCTTTTCAGGATTAATCGAAAATCCTAGAACACATTCTTATTTTTAACTTTTCATTCATTTAGATACATAGGTTTGATCATGACAGCACGTACTACCTGCAATAGCTTACAAGTTGCAACCCCTTTATATCGTTTCATCGAAGACAAAGTCTTGCCTGGAACCGGAATCAACAGTGCCGATTTCTGGAAAGGTTTTGATGAAATCGTAAAGGATCTCACTCCCAAAAATGCAGCATTACTCGCTAAACGTGATCGTATTCAGGTGGATTTAGACAAATGGCACCAAGCCAATCGTGGCCCGATTAAAGATATGCCAGCCTATCGCAAGTTCCTCAAAGAGATTGGTTACCTTGACGAAGTGCCTGGCAAGGTGGCTGGTACAACCCAAAACGTCGATGATGAGTTAGCCCTTCAAGCTGGCCCCCAACTTGTAGTGCCAGTCCTGAACGCCCGTTATGCCTTAAATGCGGCTAATGCCCGTTGGGGTTCTTTATATGACGCCCTCTATGGCACTGATGTCATCTCCGAGGAAGATGGCGCGACCAAAGTGGGTGGATACAACCCGATTCGTGGTGCTAAGGTCGTGGCTTATGCTCGTAATTTTCTGGATCAATCTGCACCTTTAGCTAAAGGCTCGCATCGGGATGTGACAGCCTACACAGTCAACGGTAATCAGCTGGCAATCAAACTCAAAGACGGCAGCACTACAGCACTTGCAGATGAAAAGCAGTTTGTCGGTTATCAAGGTGATGCTGCAAGTCCATCTTCAATCCTCTTGCGCAATAACGGTATTCATATTGATATCGAAATTGATAAGAGTAAAACGATTGGCTCTAGCGATCCTGCTGGAGTGAATGATGTGGTGCTCGAAGCCGCTTTATCCACCATTTTGGATTTGGAAGACTCGATTGCAGCAGTCGATGCAGACGATAAAGTGCTGGCCTATGAAAACTGGTTAGGTATTCTCAAAGGTACCTTGGTTGAGGAAGTCAGCAAGGGCGGCAAGACCTTTACCCGTGCCCTCAATCCAGATCGCCAATACAAAGCGGGCATTGGTGCTGTGAATGCCAAAGATGGCATCGTGACTTTACATGGCCGTTCACTCTTATTCCTGCGTAACGTGGGCCATTTGATGACCAATCCAGCGATTTTGACTGCTGATGGTAAAGAGATCTATGAAGGTATCTTGGATGCGGTGGTGACTGTCTTAATTGCTTTATATGACATCAAGCGTCCTGCCTCCCAAAAAATCGGTAATACCCGTAAGGGCTCGGTCTACATCGTCAAGCCCAAAATGCATAGCCCTGAAGAAGTCGCCTTTGCTAGCGAACTTTTTGCTCGAGTCGAGAAACTCCTCGGCTTACCAGTAGATACTGTGAAACTGGGCATCATGGACGAAGAGCGCCGCATGAGTGCCAATATCAAAGCAGCGATTGCTGCTGCTGGTGCCCGCGTTGCCTTTATTAATACTGGTTTCTTAGACCGCACTGGCGATGAAATGCACACCTCCATGCATGCTGGTCCAATGATGCGTAAGGGTGATATGAAAACCAGTAAATGGTTATCCGCCTACGAACGTCGCAACGTCTTTGCTGGCTTAAATTGTGGTCTACGTGGCCGCGCTCAAATTGGTAAAGGGATGTGGGCGATGCCCGATCTCATGAAAGCCATGGTCGAACAAAAGATTGTGCATCCTAAAGCCGGTGCCAATACTGCTTGGGTGCCATCACCTACAGCAGCGACCTTGCACGCTTTGCATTATCACCAAGTCAATGTGGCGCAGATTCAGCAAGAGATGGAAAAACTCGATACTGCTGCTGAAGCCGAAGCGCTCCTCGATGATTTATTAACGATTCCAGTAGATCCTAAGGCCAGCTGGTCTAAAGAAGAGATTCAGCAAGAGTTAGACAACAATTGCCAAGGTATTCTTGGTTATGTAGTGCGCTGGATCGATCAAGGCGTAGGTTGCTCCAAAGTACCCGATATTCATAACGTGGGCTTGATGGAAGACCGCGCTACCTTGCGTATCTCTAGTCAGCACATTGCTAACTGGTTATTGCATGGCATTGTGACTGAGGCACAAGTGAACGAAACCCTACAAAGAATGGCTAAGGTGGTAGATGGTCAAAATGCTGGCGATCCACTTTATAAACCCATGATGCCGAACTATCAAGACTCCTATGCTTACAAAGCAGCCAGTGACTTGATCTTCAAAGGTCTCGAGCAACCCAACGGCTATACCGAGCCATTGCTGCATGCTTGGCGTCTAGTGGTGAAGAAAGCACAAGCTTAAGTTACCCCTGAGCTCTAGCATTCTTTGTTTGGATTCTTAAAACAGTTTTTATCGCCACTACATTCCGCTCGCTTTGAGTGGAATGATGGCGGTAGGCTAGCTGCAGGATTTCAGGGTGGAGCAGGAGATTGCGTTGTTAGGGCAATCGCTATAGCAGCGAATTTACCTTACCTGACTGTCTACGAAGATCTGCGTGAGGCAAATGCGTCCTATGCAGCCAATAAAAAGAATCGATTAGCCAGAAGTTTGAACGCTAGGGGCTCATCGCCGCGCAATGGCAATCACCGTGATGTCTTTCATGATTACATCCTTAAGCAGGGGTTTGCTTGGGTGCCCACCATGCAAGTTGGTGGTGGTTGCCAAGTACACCTGAGGGCAGGGGAACTCCCCGAAGGCAAATTGATTGTGAGATTATCAAAGCACCTCACAGCAGTGATTGATGGTGTGATTCAGGATACGCACGATCCTTCTAGGGGTGGCAAGCGTTGCGTGTACGGCTACTACATCAAGCAATAAACTTTTAGAGCAAGAAGAACTTCTTGCCTTCATATTTCTTGCGCCAAGCTGCTTTATAAGTTTGTGTCATATCGATCATCGCGGAAGTGGTCCAGGCCAAGCAAAAGAAACCTGATAGAGCGATATAAAACGCAAGGCTCTTTCTGCCATAGGGCAAAACATCCTCAACAAATCCAATGGTGGTGTAGCAACTGCCAGCAAATAAAACTGCTTTGACTAAATTAGGCAGAAATCCCAAGACAGCTAGATACACCCCCCAGACATAAATTTCAAACACATGTACTAGGGCAATCCGGATAAAAGAAAGATAAAACTGGACAAAGACCCAGTTATATTTTTTATCTTCTATATGCTCAATAGAATATTGATCAAAACGCATCAATAAGCGATTTACAACGGTGCCATGAATCATCAGAGTGCCAATCACGCCCAGAACCCCAATCAATAGGTCGGTGAATATATAGCCTGCCAAGAAGTCGCTAATATCAATAGGAAGATTGAAAAAGGGCATTTTGTCTGTCTCAGTAAATGAATGGCTTTCAGCATTTTTAGCGCTAAAGCTTGATAATAGGGTATTCCATTATTAGAGTAGCTTATTGTGACCCATCATCCTCATCCTGGCGCTGCCAACAATAAAGAACGCTTCTTTCTTCTTGCCCTAGCTGGAATCCAGTTCACCCATATTCTGGATTTTATGATCATGATGCCCCTGGGCCCGATTTTCATCAAGGTCCTCAATATCAATACCCACCAATTTGGCCTATTGCTCTCTTCGTATACTTTTGCTGCAGCTGCCTCTGGGATCTTTGCTACTTACTATATTGACCGTTTTGAAAGACGCCAGTTATTGCTCAGTCTGTATGCCTGCTTCATTGTGGCTACGGTGATTTGTGGCCTTGCCCCCAGCTATCCCGTCCTATTTATTGCTCGGGCATTTGCTGGTGCCTTTGGCGGCATTTTAGGATCTTTAGTACAAACTATTATTGCGGATGCCATTCCATTTGAGCGCAGAGGGAAGGCCTTGGGCACAGTGATGGCCTCATTCTCGGTATCGACAGTTGCAGGAGTACCGCTGAGCTTGTTCTTGGCAAACCATATCCCTTCATTGGGTTGGCGTGCACCTTTCTTTTTTATCGCCATTGTCTCCTGCGTGATCTTGTTTTTGGCTTATCGCAATATTCCTAAGATCGAAGGACACCTCGCTCACGTTCATGTCGGCAGTCGTTTCCAGCAGATCTATCAAATTGCCTTTGCGCCTAAGCATCTCAAAGCCTTTGGTTTCATGTTCCTCATCATGATGACGGGCTTTACAGTGATCCCGTACATTGCCCTTTATCTCACCACGAATGTGGGAATTGCGAATGACTACATTTCTTTGGTGTACCTGTGCGGGGGAGTGGCAACGCTAATCACCTCACGTTATATTGGCCATTTGGCTGATAAATACGGCAAGGTATCCGTGTTTAAAGTTTTGGCCATTGTGAGTTTGGTACCACTGCTGGTGACAACGAACTTAGTGCCAGTTCCACTATGGTTGGTACTCATCAATTCCACTTCATTCTTTATTCTGATTTCTGGTCGGATGATTCCAGCGATGGCCATCATTAGCCAAGTGGTGGATGCCAAGATTAGAGGGACTTTCATGAGTCTGATTGGTTCAGTGCAAATGTTTGCATCAGGAGTTGCATCAGTCGTTGCCGGGGCAGTCGTTACGATTGGGGTGGACGGGAATATGCAACATTACAATCTGGTTGGATTCGGGGCAGCGGCCTGTGGTTTGTTAACCTATTACTTAGTCGGTCGTATTCATTCAGATCAACAACCCGCTCCAGCGAGCCATTAAGATTACTTTCTATAGAAGAGTGAAGTCATGATTCAATATCCAAGACCCGATGGTCAGATCGTTAATGCCTATCTCGCTGAACCTACCAATCCAAGCCATGCGCCTGGAATTGTGGTGATTCAAGAATGGTGGGGCTTAAATGAGCAGATTAAAGGAGTAGCTGATCAATTAGCCCAGGCAGGCTACCGAGCTTTGGTCCCTGATTTATATCGTGGTCAGCTTGCTTTGGAAGCCAATGAGGCAGAGCACTTAATGCAAGGACTGAATTTCGGCGATGCGGCGGGGCAGGATATTCGTGGGGCGGTGCAATACCTCAAAAAAACAGGCAGCCCCAAAGTGGCGGTGACTGGATTTTGTATGGGTGGAGCACTAACCGTGTTATCGGCCTGCAATGTTCCTGAGCTAGATGCAACAGTAGTTTGGTACGGCTATCCACCTCTAGAGTTTGTCAACCCTAAAGCGATTACCAAACCGATGCTTGCGCATTGGGCTCTGCACGATGATGCTTTTGCGATCAGCGGAGTGGATCAACTCGAAAATATGCTCAATGATGCAGGATCACCCATTGAGTTTTATCGCTACGATGCCAAACATGCATTTGCTAATGAAGAAGCAGACGCTCGTAACTTGCCGTATCTGAAATATCATGGCGAGGCAGCCACGCTTGCCTGGGAAAGAACCATGTCCTTTCTCAAGGCCCAATTAAGCGCCTAAAACGAAGATTTTGTATGCATCTCTATTCTGAAAACCTCGCCATTGAAATCGCAGACTATTACCGTAATCTGAGCTTAGGTCATGGCGTCATTCCTAAAGTATTTACATTAGTAAACGGCGATGGTGATCAATACCTCTTTTTCATCGATGATTTGCGCATGGAAAAGCAGGGGGAGACCCAATTCTTATCCTATATTGTTCAGGCCCATGATGCAGTCTCTTATGCACGTGGCACACTCATTATTCTGGATAAAAAACAAGAGCTGATTGAGTTTGCGGTGATCGACCGAGATAGTCCAGAAGCAATCGTCTGTTCGGCTGAACTCACCCGCGATATGGATGAAAAGCCCATTGGCCTAACTGAGTTTGAAAAGACGCTAGTACCAAAGGGCAGTATTGTGTTTAATGGACTTTTTGATCCCATCAAACTATCTGATCAGACAATTGAGGACTATGAGAGCCTCTGGGATGAGATGAAATCCAAAATCTTGCATCGCTCCATGGCAATTTAAGTATTGACACCTTGCTCTTGTATCATTGAACTATTGTTCTTTATTCATCAACATCTGACACCCTAGACCCCATGAAGCCTATTGCTAAATTTCTGATTTCCGTGTTCTTCCTCTTAGTCGGTGGAATTGCTTTTGCCCAGTCTGGCCCCAACAACGTCCTCGTGGTTGTTAATGGCGCCAAAATCACAGCAGGCCAGCTCAATGAGTGGGTCAATGTGGCTGTTTCAGAAGGAGCCAAAGATACTCCCGAATTACGTCAATCGATTATGAATGACTTGATCTTGCGTGAGGCCGTTTCACAAGATGCCAAGAAATCTGGCCTGCTGACTTCTGGTAACAATGCTTTCAAGCTCAAGTTGGCTGAACAAAATGCTGTCTTAGAACTTTGGTTTGCTCAGTATTTCAAGGCGCATCCATTATCTGAGGCCGACGTTAAAGCCGAATATGAAAAACAAGTGGCTTTGAGTAAAGAGCCGCAAAACACCAAAGAGTACAAACTCTCGCAGATCGTTGTTGGTAGCGAAGCCGATGCGAACCAAATTATCACCGAGCTGAATAAAGGCGCTTCATTTGCAACATTGGCGCAAGAAAAGTCGCTTGATAAGAGCTCGGGCTCACGGGGTGGGGTGATGGGTTGGGCTTTGCCAAGTCAATTAGTTCCTCCAATCAACGAGACTGTCGTCACCATGAACAAGGGTCAGTTCACACTCAAGCCTATTAAAACAGACAATGGCTGGCACATCGTGATGGTAGATGATGTCAAACCTTTTGTATTGCCAAGCTTCGATGAGGCTAAAGCCGGTATTGCTCAGGCTCTTGTACAACAAAGACGTCAAGAAGCAGTTGGCGCCTTGATGAAGAACGTCAAACTTAGCCAGCCAGGCAAGTAAGCCGATGCAAGCAAGCACGCTGAGCTTAATTGAGATCATTCGCTATGTAAGCGATCTCATGGATGCCTTGGGCGTGGCGGTAGTGTCACTTGGAGTGTTATGGGGCCTATTGGGCTTTCTGAGAAACGCTGCCAATCGATCTATTGATGATTCGTATAAAGCGTTTCGGGATCAAATCATCCGCGCCTTATTGCTGGGCCTGGAGATCTTGGTGGCGAGCGATATTATTCGTACTGTTGCCATCAGCCCAACCTTGATGAGCGTCGCCATTCTTGGTGCCATCATCACTATCCGGTGCTTCTTGAGTTGGTCGCTGACCTTGGAAATGTCCGGCAGATGGCCTTGGCAGACCACTAAATAATAGAAGTTTGGTGCCCAGAAAGGGACTCGAACCCCCACAATCTTTCGATCGCCAGCACCTGAAGCTGGTGCGTCTACCAATTTCGCCATCTGGGCGTGCTTCTATTATAGGGGAAGCTGACTTTCTGATGTTTTGAGCCCCTTTGGGGCTTTTCTAAAGAGGACACGCTGATTTGATACAGTTGGTCTAGTAAATAACAAAAATGGCTTTAAATTAGCTGTATACGGCAAGTAATGCCAAAGGAAATCAATGCGTAAAGCAGATCATGTGGTGCCACGCGATGAGAATCGTTTAGGTACCGTTCAAGGCCACAGAGATGGTTTTGGTTTTGTAATCCCCGATGATGGTGGTGAGGATATCTTCCTCTCCGAAAAAGAGATGTCCCGCGTCATGCATGGTGATCGTGTCCATGTCAAAGTTTTAGGGACCGATCGTAGAGGTCGTCCAGAAGGTCAAATTGTTGAAGTTGTAGTGCATGCCAATAAGCTCGTCATTGGTCGTCTATTGAATGAAAACGGAGTACTCATTGTTGCTCCCGAAGATAAGCGAATCGGCCATGACATTCTGATACCGCCTAAGGGTCAGGGTATTGCTAAACTTGGTCAAGTGGTTAGCGTTGAAATCATCGACTATCCAGATAGCTATCGCCAAGCGGTAGGGAGAGTGGTGGAAGTGCTGGGGGAGATTGACGACCCTGGTATGGAAATCGAGATCGCTGTCCGCAAGTATGGTGTGCCCCATGAGTTTTCTGCTGCTGCCATGAAAGAAGCAGCAGCATTGCCCGATACGGTTCAGCAAGCTGACCTAGAAGGTCGAGTCGATCTGCGTGACGTACCTCTCGTTACGATTGATGGCGCAGATGCCCGTGACTTTGACGATGCTGTCTATGCCGAACCAGTGATGTACGGCAAGAGTAAAGCCTGGCGACTGATTGTGGCTATCGCTGACGTATCGCACTACGTTAAACCTGGCCACCCATTAGATGATGATGGCTTACTACGAGCAACCTCAGTCTATTTCCCAAGACGCGTCATTCCGATGTTGCCTGAGAAGATCTCGAATGGTCTGTGCTCTCTGAACCCTGGAGTTGATCGACTCTGTATGGTTTGCGATTCTGTAGTGGATAACAACGGCATCGTATTGGCTTATCAGTTTTATCCAGCGGTAATGCATTCTGCACAACGCTTTACCTATGACATCGTTTGGGAAATTCTGTCAAACAGCAAAGGACCCGAGGCGGCGCGCTTTGCCGAGTTCCGACCATTGCTCATGAATCTGTATTCTCTTTATAAGATCTTGTTGTCTGCTAGAGAAAAGCGTGGCGCGATTGAATTTGAGACTACCGAAACCCAGATTATCAGTAATGAGCTAGGTAAGATCATGCGCATTGAGCCCCGTACGCGGAACGACGCACATCGCTTGATCGAGGAGTGTATGTTGACGGCCAACGTCTGTGCTGCCGACTTTATCGAGAAGAACAAGCACCTGGGTTTATATCGAGTGCACGGGGAGCCTTCTGAAGAGAAGCTCGTGACCCTACGCCAAGTTCTGCGCACTTCTGGCCTTTCATTAGGCGGGGGTGATAAACCTAAGCCACGCGACTTTGCCAAGTTGATTCAGGAAGTCAAAGAGCGCCCCGATGCCAATATGTTGCAGTCGGTCGTTTTACGTTCAATGCAACAGGCGATGTATCAGCCCGATAACGAGGGACACTTTGGTCTAGCTTATCCTGCATATTCCCATTTCACGAGCCCGATTCGTCGTTACCCCGATCTATTAACCCATCGGGTGATCAAAGCGATTCTGCAGAAGAAGCCTTACGTTCCAGTCCTGCCACCCAAAGTGCCTTTGAACTTGACCTTGCCTCGCAAAGGTAAGGCTCGTCAGAATGCGGTAGATGCTAAAAAATCCCATACGGATGCGAAGACTGCAGCAGAGAAGGGCACTAAGTTACCTAAAGGTGCTAATGCGGCATTACCCATTTGGGGTCAGCTGGGTGTGCACTGCTCATCGAATGAACGCCGAGCTGACGAGGCATCCCGAGACGTAGAAGCATGGCTCAAGTGCTATTACATGCGCGATCACCTAGGTCAAGAATATGCTGGCACCGTTACTAGCGTTGCTAGCTTTGGTTTATTTATTCAGCTGGAGAATCTCTTTGTTGAGGGCATGGTCCACGTCACAGAATTGGGTGGGGATTATTTCCAATACGATGAAGCGCGCCAAGAATTGCGTGGTGAAAGAACCGGCATTCGCTATCGCCTAGGTGACAGAATGCATGTGTTGGTTAGCCGGGTGGACTTAGACGCCCGCAAAATTGAATTTAGCCTCATGAAGACTGTTGGCGCTGAGCCGGGTAACAATTTCAATCGACGCTCGATGGTATTAGAAACTGAAACTGGTAGACCAAATAAAAAAGCCGCCTCCAAGAAATCACGGCCTCAGAGTAAAACACCTCAGAAGCCTAGCGGCATTAATACCAACGCAGCGAAAACTGCAGGTAACCTTGGTGCCTCTCAATCTAAAGGGAAGTCAAACCGCAAGAGTGGTAAGGCCAAGCCAGCCGGCACTGGACGGATACCCGGTAAAGCTGCCGGTAGCAAACCCCCAGTGCGCAATACCAAAGCACGACGTAAATAAGTAGAGCCAATATGAAACAAATCTTAGTAGGATTTCATGCGGTGCAAGCTCGCTTGAGAGTGGACCCTGACAGCTTGAAGTCTGTTTATTTTGATCCCAGTCGGCGAGATCGTCGTATGGGGGATTTTCTGAAGCAGGCGGAAGAGATCTTGGGAGAGCGTCTGCATGCTGCAGACGCAGAGCGTTTACATAAGCTGACAGGGCACGATCGCCACCAAGGTGTCGTGGCTTTGGCAGAAAAGATGACAGTTGCTCGGACAATTACCGAAGTTATTGAGGATGTCGAGGCGCAACAAGAGAAAGCGCTCTTCTTAGTATTGGATGGCGTGACTGATCCCCATAACTTTGGTGCCTGCTTGCGTGTCGCTGATGGCGCTGGCGTTGATGCCGTAGTCATTCCAAAAGATCGGTCTGCCTCAATTAATGCCACGGTGAGTAAAGTCTCTAGCGGTGCATCAGAAGTGATGCCTGTCATAACCGTTACCAATCTGGTGCGCAGTATGAAAGAGATGCAAGAGGCCGGTGTTTGGTTGATCGGTACAGACGACGAAGCCGAAAAATCTATCTACGATATTGATCTCACAGGCCCCATAGGGATTGTGATGGGTGCCGAAGGTGAGGGCATGCGCCGACTCACCAAGGAAACCTGTGATGAGTTGGTCCGAATTCCGATGCAAGGCGTTGTAGAAAGTCTCAACGTTTCGGTAGCGAGTGGCGTTTGTCTATATGAGGCCCTGAGGCAGCGCTTAGCTAAGTAAGTTCTCTAGCTTTTCAGTATCAATACAGAAGTTCCGAATACCCTCAGCTAACTTCTCAGTAGCCATGGCATCATTATTGAGTTGCAGTCTAAAACTAGACTCATCGAGCTTCAATTGGACTATCTCGCTTGAGGGATCGCTTGCGCTAATCAATTTGCGCTTAACCAGCTGCTCGCTATTTTGGAGTTCTGCCAAGAGCTCAGGGCTGATTGTGAGTAGATCGCAACCCGCTAATTCTAAAATCTGACTGGTATTGCGAAAACTGGCGCCCATGATTTCAGTTTGAATGCCAAAGTGTTTGTAGTATTGATAGATGCGCTTTACAGAGAGCACGCCAGGATCATTAGCGCCGGTATGACTTTCATTCCATTCACTTGCTAATTTTGCTTTGAACCAATCGGTAATGCGTCCCACAAATGGAGAGATCAACTGGGCATTGGCGGAGCCACAAGCGGCAGCCTGCACTAAAGAGAAGAGCAAAGTCATATTGCAATGAATGCCTTCCGCTTCTAAAGCTTTTGCTGCCTGGATCCCTTCCCACGTTCCCGCCAATTTAATCAGTACGCGATCACGCTTGATGCCATGGGATTCATAGAGGCTGATGAGATGTTTGGCTTTACCAATCGTTGCAGCAGTATCAAAAGAGAGGCGTACATCGACTTCAGTAGAAACTCGTCCAGGAACAATCTTCAGAATTTCCAGACCAAAGGCGACCAAAATATAGTCAACTAAGTCAGCAGGCTTCATACCAGGATGAGCGGCTTTAACCTGGTCGACCAATGCCTGGTAATTGCTTTGTTGGGCAGCCTTCAGAATCAAAGAAGGATTCGTAGTCGCATCTTGTGGCAAAAATTGGCGCATCCGCTCAAAATCCCCGGTATCGGCGACGACGATCGTAAATGCTTTGAGTTGTTCTAAGGCGGATGGCATATTGGCGACTTCTTGTATGGTTTATTGGACTGCTTTATCGATATCATATGATATTAATAATGCATTCCTATGCCATCAGTTAGCCTAACCCAGCAATCACATTACTAAGGACCCTCAGAGTCATGACTCAAGATCAATTAAAGCAATTAGTCGGCGAAGCTGCTCGTGATGAGGTTCTGAAGCTTCCTGCAGGGCAAATTCTGGGTGTGGGTACCGGTTCAACAGTGAACTACTTTATCGACGCTATCGCACCCCATAAAAGCCATTTTGCTGGTACGGTATCGAGTTCGAATGCCAGTACCGAGCGCCTCTTAAAGCATGGCTTCACGGTGCTGGATCCCAATGATGTTGTCCAATTACCGGTCTATGTAGATGGTGCCGACGAGATTGACCCTCAGGGCAATATGATCAAAGGCGGGGGCGGTGCTTTAACTAGAGAAAAGATCATTGCCTCAATAGCCAATCAGTTCTTGTGTATTTGTGATTCCTCAAAACAAGTCCCGGTATTAGGCCACTTTCCGCTCCCCATTGAGGTGATGCCCATGGCCTGCGCCATCGTGACACGCGAAATGGAAAAGCTGGGTGGCAAGGTTGCCCTGAGATTACAAAAGAGTGTTCGTGAAGATTTAAACCAAACCCCCAGCCAAGCTTTCGTGACCGATAACGGGGGTTGGATACTCGAGGTGAACGGTTTAAGTATTACCAATCCTGCAGCGCTTGAGGCACAGATCAATCAAATCGCTGGTGTATTAACCGTCGGCATTTTTGCCAAAGAAAAGGCCGATGTCTTATTAGTCAGTAATACCACTGGGGTTAGTCGAGTGCTTCTGTAAGTCCTGAATATAAAACCCGACGGGGTATGCCCATCGGGTTTGATTGCCACACTCAATGTGACAAGGAGCAAAGAAGAGTTTGATGTCTCCAATGCCCAATAAGCATAGAGATATGCTTACGTTAGCAGTCTAAATCCACTTAGACCAATGTGGGCCACACACCTGCTGTAACACCACGCTTTCATCCTATGCCTCTAATATTTCTTCGTCAAGCCTAATTTGGAATTTATTCCGATGGTGGAACGAAACCCTGTGCTGCATCAGCACCACCTTCATAAAAGTACTTTTCTACCTGCTTTAGAAGGTACTGGCGAGCGCGAGGATCGGCCATATTGAGGCGATTCTCATTAATCAGCATAGTCTGGTGCTTTAACCAGGCAGCCCAAGCTTCTTTTGAGACCTCATTCCAGAGCTTTTTGCCCAATTCACCAGGAAGTGGAGCGAAATCCATGCCTTCAGCTTCTTTATTGAGTTTGATGCATTGAACCATGCGTGCCATGAAATACCTTTCTTATAAATCTTTAGTGAGAACCATGGACTTGCGATCCCAGTTATAGATCTGCTTTCTTTCTTCCGGCAGATCATCGACTGTGGCGCGTTTGAAGCCACGCTTGAGGAACCAGTGTTCCGTTCTCGTTGTGAGAACAAACAGTTTCTTAATATTTTCCTGCTTAGCCCGCATCTCAATGCGTTTGAGTAGACGCTCACCATCACCAGAGCCTTGTACATCTGGATCAACTGCGAGGCAGGCCAATTCTCCTACGCCATTAGGGAAGGGGAAGAGGGCTGCGCAACCAAATAGCACGCGGTCATGCTCAATAACCGAGAAGCGCTGAATATCCCGCTCAATCACGTCTTGGCCGCGCGCTGCCAAGATGCCTTCCTCTTCTAATGGCATGGTCAGTTGCAAAATACCGCCTACATCATCTTGATTGGCTTCTCTGAGGTTCTCAATATCGGAAGAGGCAAGCATCATGCCAATACCGTCGTGCGTAAAGAGCTCTTCCAGGAGCGCGCCATCTTGATTGCAAGGTAAAAAGTGCACACGGCTAACACCTGAGCGTACCGCTCTACCGGAGATATTGAGTAGACCCCTGAGACCGATCTCGAGTTCTTTATGGGCAGACATGTAATCTTGTAGCTGAGGCAAAGAAAGCTCAGTGATCAGCTCACCATCAGCATCGCTTAAGCCGCTATAAGGGCTCAAGAAAATCAGCTTGTCTGCTTTAAGTGCTGCAGCAGTAGAAGCCGCTACATCTTCATAAGCCAAATTAAATGCTTGACCGGTTGGCGAGAAGCCTAAAGGTGAGAGCAGCACAATCTTATTGCTATCGAGCGAGAGCGTAATTGAGGTGGAGTCAACCTTACGCACTAAGCCAGTATGAATGTAGTCAACCCCATCTACTACACCAACAGGCATCGCTGTAATAAAGTTCCCTGAGATCACGGAGATCCGTGAACCCGCCATTGGGGTATTGGGTAAGCCGCGACTGAATGCCGCTTCAATGTCGAGACGCAATTCACCAGCAGCTTCTTTAACGCACTCAAGTGCAGCAGCATCAGTAATACGATAAGTATTTAATGCGCTGGTACCAAACTTGCTTTTGATCTTTCTGAGTTTGAGCTGTTCTTCAATCTGAGGACGGATACCGTGAACAAGCACAATCCGCATGCCCATTGCATGGAGCATGGCAATATCTTCAATGATGTTCTCAAGCCCGATTTCTTTGACGAGTTCGCCAGCAAAGGCGATGACAAAGGTCTTTTCACGGAAGCTATGAATGTAGGGCGCAACGTCACGCAGCCAGCCCACGAAGGGAAAGTTTGAGGTCGATTCTTCGCCGCTGGGGGCGGGGTTTGGTGCATTTGTGCTCATAGTGAGAAAATTATAGGGTGCAAGAGCCTAAAAACAAACAAAAACTCCCAGAAAGACCTAAAGTCGAGCCCATTGCTATGCCTGCACCCAACACTGGCAAGCGCATGGAGATCAGCTTTCCGGAACAATTACCCGTCTCCGCCCAGCGCCAAGTCATTGCTGAGGCACTGTTAGCCCATCAGGTCGTGATTGTCTGCGGTGAGACAGGTTCGGGCAAAACCACTCAGTTACCCAAAATTTGCCTTGATATTGGTCGAGGTAGCATGAATGGTGGCAAATTGATTGGTCACACGCAACCAAGACGGATTGCAGCAACTGCGACTGCCAAGCGCATTGCTCAAGAGCTAGGAACGCCAATCGGAGTAGATGTAGGCTATCAAGTGCGTTTTGCCGATAAAACCAGTCCAGGGGCATCGATCAAGTTGATGACCGATGGCATCTTGCTCGCAGAAACTCAGCGCGATCCCCAACTGCGCGCTTATGACACCCTCATCATTGACGAAGCCCATGAGCGCAGTCTGAATATTGATTTTCTCTTAGGCTACCTCAGACAGTTATTGCCCAAGCGACCCGATCTCAAACTCATTATTACTTCAGCGACTATTGATGCCAATCGATTTGCTGAGCATTTTGCTTTAGGCGGCAAACCGGCTCCCGTCATCGAGGTTAGCGGCAGACTCTTTCCGGTAGAGCAACGCTATGCGCCTTTAGAGATTAATGAAGGTAAAAAAGAGTCCAAAGAAGTTCTGGACATTCCTGATGCAGTAGCGCAGGCAATCAATCAAGTTTGGCGAGAAGGTGCTTCTGGTGCAGGTGATGTTTTAGTCTTTTTGCCCGGTGAGCGCGAGATTCGGGATTGCGCAGAATTCTTGCGTAAGGATCATGTTCTACAACAGCGTTTTCATCCAGAGATTTTGAGTTTATTTGCCAGACAGTCAGTCGCAGAGCAAGAGCGGGTCTTTAGTCCGGGTAATGGCAGGCGGATCATATTGACCACCAACGTCGCAGAAACCTCTTTAACGGTGCCCAATATCCGCTATGTCATTGATAGTGGTCTGGCACGAGTCAAACGCTACTCCTATCGCAACAAAGTAGAGCAACTCCAAGTGGAGCCCATCTCTCAAGCGGCAGCCAATCAACGGGCCGGTCGTTGTGGACGAGTATCGGATGGTATTTGTATTCGTCTATATAGCGAGGAGGATTTTCAATCTCGTGACCGATTTACGGATCCTGAGATCCTGCGCAGTTCTTTAGCCGCAGTGCTGCTGCGCATGAGTGCCCTGAAGCTCGCGAAGATTAATGAGTTTCCCTTCTTAGATCGTCCCTTGGGCCGAGCAATTGCCGATGGTATCCAGCTCTTGGATGAGCTTGGTGCAATTGAGTATGAAGCTAATGAAGATGACCAAACCCGCTTCAAGCTCACTCCGATTGGTAAGCAGTTGGCGGACCTGCCTCTGGATCCGCGGATTGGCCGAATTCTGCTGGCGGCCAAAGACCAGCAGGCGCTGCGTGAAGTCACGATTATTGCTTCTGCTCTGGCAACCCAAGATCCGCGAGAGCGGCCCCTTGAGCAAGCACAAGCTGCAGACCAAGCACACCTACAGTTTGCTGATGAGCGTTCGGAGTTTCTGAGTTTCATTAAATTGTGGGATTGGTATCAAGATGCGCTAACGCACAAACATAGCAATCGACAGTTGGAAAATTTGTGTCGCAGTAAATTTCTCTCACCACGGCGTTTACGAGAATGGCGCGACGTCTATGGTCAGCTCCACGTCATGCTCGCAGAGAAGGGCTGGAAAGAAAATTCGAGTCCAGCAACGTATGAGCAAATCCATCTTGCCTTGCTCACTGGTCTATTGGGTTTTGTTGCCAAAAAAGAAGAAGATGAAAAATCTCAAGAGCGGGGTAGCAAAACCGGCGGCTATTTAGGGGCGCGAGGCATTCGGCCCTTCATTTGGCCAGGCTCAACGATCGGTAAAAAAGCCGGAGCATGGTTCTTGGCTGGCGAGATGCAAGAGACGACGCGGATGTACGCACGCACCATCGCCAAGATTGAACCGCAGTGGATTGAAAAAGTCGCTGCGCATCGCTTAATTAAATCCTTGAGTGACCCCTTTTGGGATCACCGTCAGGGTGAGGTAATGGCCTTTGAGCGAGGCACTTTATATGGCTTACCAATCTATCATGGGCGCCGTGTTCGTTATGAGTCACATGACCCTGTGGCAGCGAGAGAGTTATTGATTCGTCAAGCTTTGGTTCAGGAAGAGCTCTTTGGGCGCATGGAAAGTGCTGCGCTAGAGCGAGAAATTCAGGCAGAGGCTAAGAGAAAATATCCCGATAGCTTTGGCTTCTTTTGGCATAACCACCAACTGATTAAAGAGATAGAGGCCTTAGAGCATCGCTCCCGACGTCCAGATGTATTGGTCGACGATGATTTGCTTTTTGCCTTTTATGATTCGCGACTGCCTAAAACAGTACTCAATCGAGAAGGCATGAGGGCTTGGCTTAAAACCCCTGGGGCAGACAGTCAAATGCGTTTGGCTAAAGCAGACTTGATGCGCCATGAGGCAGCGGGCATTACCGTCGATCGCTATCCCAAAAAATGGCTAGTCGGTGGAAGTGAGCTCAGTCTGACCTATCATTTTGAGCCAGGTAGCCCCAAAGACGGCGTCACTTTAGTAGTGCCACTAACTCTACTTAATCAAGTCGATGGGCGTCGCTGCGAATGGCTAGTACCAGGGATGTGCGAAGAGAAAACCCAACTCTTGCTGAAGTCCTTGCCGCAAAAATTACGCCGTCATTTAGTTCCCTTACCAGCATATGCCCAATCTTTTCTAGAGCGTTGCCTTGACTCAGACCAATTTGGTGTCGGAGATTATGTAGAGCAGCTAATACGAGATATTCAGAAAGAGCGGGGCATTGAGATTGCACGGACCGATTTTCGTCCTGAGGCCTTGCCGCAACATTTGTTCATGAACTTCCGATTGATTGATGAGCATGGACGGCAGTTAGAGCTCGATCGTAATCTTGTTAAGTTGCGTGCGGAGTTTGGTGGGATTGCGCGCGACGCATTTCAGGCCCTTGCTCAAGAGGGTGCTGTCACTGCCAAAGTGGAGGCCTTCAAATCCGATTCAGAAAAACCCACGATCGAGATTAGTCAAGGCGGTTACCGATCATGGGACTTTGGCGATCTTCCTGAAACGCTGGAGATCAAGAAGGGTAACAAGCTCCTGTTTGGTTATCCCGCTTTAGTCGATCGGGGCGAGTCTTGCGATCTTGAGGTCTTTGATGATTTACAAGAGGCACAAAAAATCCACCATCAAGGATTACGTAAGCTCTTTGCGATTGCCAATAAAGACACGCTCAAATCTCTGCAGAAGCAGCTACCAGGTATTCGTGAACTAGGCTTGCTATTTATCAATATTGGCTCTGTCGATGCTCTGGTAGAACAAATTCTGAATGTAGCGATCGAGCGGGCTTTCATGAGTGAATCTTTGCCGACAAATGCTCAGCAATTTCAGGAGAGACTGCAGGCTGGTAAACCCAGATTGGCTCTAATAGCCCAAGAGATTGCCAAGCATGCTTTAAATGCCTTACAGGCAAATCTGGATGTGCAGAAAAAAATAGCACAAGCGAAAGCATCATCAGCGAGTGCATATGCCGATATTCAAAATCAATTGCAGGGCCTGATATTTCCCAAGTTTGTCTCTGACATTCCCTATGCGCAGTTGGTGCATTTACCGCGTTATCTCAAAGCCATTCAGATGCGGATTGATAAGTTGAGATCAAATCCGACTCGTGATGCTCAGTGCCAAAAAGATTGGGAGTCTGTTGCAAGACCCTGGCAAAAACTATTGCAGGGCTCTAAAGGCTCGGCATCCTATGTCATGGCTGAACATCAAGGCCTTCAAGACTTTCGTTGGCAGTTAGAAGAGCTGAGGGTGGCTCTTTTTGCTCAAGAACTCAGGACACCCAGCCCCATGTCGCTAAAGCGACTCGAAAAGGTTCTGGCAAGCCTGCGGTAGGTGCTTACAATGTAGGGATGCGCTTATCGTTGACGAAGACGGTTCACAGTCTTGCACTTCCCTTATTTTTGATTTTTCAGATCCCATTGGGCATGAGTTCAGCCATGGCAGAACCAGCTCAACCCAAACTGGCCATCATCTTGAATTCAGCCGATGCTAGCGTGAGCTTGATTGATATGAATACCCGTCAAGTGATTAAAACCGTGCCCGTTGGAAAAGAGCCGCATCACTTAATGATGACGCCTGATCAAAAGATCCTAATGATTGCCAATGCTGCTGGTAACGACGTTGTTCTAATGGATCCGACTAGCGGTGAAATTACTGGGCGCATTCCACACATCATCGATCCCTATCAAGTTGGATATTCCCCGAACCACAAATGGTTTGTTGCGAATGGCAATCGCCTGAATCGCGTAGATGTCTATGCAGCTGATGGCTCTAATCTCACTTTGGCCAAATCCTATAAGCTTGGTAAAACTCCAAGCCATGTTGCCTTTACATCGGACAGCAAAATTGCTTTTGTGAGCTTGCAAGATTCCAATGAACTTGCGGCAATTGATCTTGAATCCCAAAACATCTTGTGGAAAATTTCGACTGGCAAAACACCTGCTGGATTGTGGATGACGCCTGGTGATCAATATCTGCTGATTGGTCTAACGGGTGAGGACAATGTGCAAGTGTTCAATTGGAAAACGCAAAAAGAAGTCAAACGGATTGCGACCGGTAAAGGTGCTCATAACTTCCGCCCTTTAGGCGACAAGAAGCATGTGTTTGTGAGTAATCGAGTCGCCTCCAGTATTACTTTGCTGAATATGCAGACCCTAGAAAAAGAGGGTGAAATTACCGGCTTGCCTGCAGGACCAGACGATATGGAAATTACCCCAGATGGAAAAACCATGTGGGTGACCTTTCGTTTTGCCAAGAAGGTTGGTGTGATAGACCTTACCACCATGAAACTGGTCACCGTCATTCCGGTAGGTCGATCACCACACGGGGTCTTTTTCTATCCTCGTGCGGCTTGGGAGTAAAACAGCGTGAGCAATCGTTCATTACTTGCTCTGATATTGTTTTCTTTACTGAGTTTTTCAGCGCTGGCTCAAACGAATGCAACAGCAGGCTCCTGCAATAAAACGGTTTACCTGACTTTTGATACCGGCAATATGTCGGTCGCAGAAACGGTTGCCGAGATTTTGAATCGACACAATGTGAAGGCGACTTTCTTTTTGGCCAATGAGAAGACTTTTAGAGGCGATTACGCGCTCGGTGATTCTTGGAAGTCTTTTTGGCAGACGATGGTGCAAGAGGGCCATCACTTTGGCAGTCACACTTACGATCACGACTACTTTGTTAAAGACGGCCCCCGCAATGAGGTATTTATTAAGCCTCAATTTGGTCCTGAGGCCGGTAAGACCATGTTGATGAGTGAGGCCAGTTTTTGTAAAGATATCCGCGAGGTTAATCAGCGCTTTGTTGAATTGACTGGAGAGCCGATACAAAAAATTTGGCGTGCACCTGGTGGCAAGACCTCGCCCCGTCTCATTAGTATGGGTAATTTATGTGGTTATCAGCATATTGGCTGGGCGCCTGCAGGTTTTTTAGGCGACGAGCTGAATTCGGATCGATATCCGAATGCCATGCTTTTAGAAAAAGCGAGTCAGGGCATAAAGGATGGTGATATCACCATGGCCCATTTAGGCATCTGGTCCAGAAAAGACCCTTGGGCTCCTGCGGTTTTAGAGGCTCTGATTGTGAATCTTAAAAAGCGGGGCTTTTGTTTTGCAACCCTGCCCAAGACTGGCTCAAATCAGTCAAAATAGGGCATGGATCTGAGTCTAACCCTCGCCGCTCTTGCTAATGCTATTGCTGCTGCCTATGCCGCTATTCAAGAGCACATTTTTTCAGGCGTAGTTGAGCCTTTACTCTATCAACTCGATCTGACTGGATGGTCTGAGGACTTCTTTGATGGCATTGATTGGTTCTTATTTGGCTGTATCCAGATCGTGATGATTGTCGTGCTGCTGCGAACCTGGGAGCGCTTCAACCCTGCAGAGCCTCAGGAGAAATTTTCCAAAGCAAGCAAAGCCGATGTGGTTTATTCCTTATTTCACCGTCTTGGCATTTTCCATGGCTTGTTCTTTATTACCTTGTCGGGATTCTTTTTCCAGCTGGATTCTGTATTGCATGATTTTCGCTTCGCTCGACTCAATGTCGAGGATTGGTGGCCTGGCGTGACATCAGTGCCCATCATCAGTTTCTGTATTTATTTGATCTTGCTGGATTTGGTGGAGTATCTATACCATCGAGCAACCCATGCATTTAATTGGTGGTGGCAATTGCATGCCTTGCATCATAGCCAAACGGTGATGACTGCATGGTCTGATAATCGCAATCACATCTTGGATGATATTTTGCGAGCAGTTGTTTTCGCTTTCTTCGCACTCTCGTTTGGCGTGTCCCCAGGCCAATTTATTTTTCTAGTGGTGATTAGCCAATTTATTCAAAGCTGGCAGCACGCAAATCTCAATATCGATTTAGGAATCGGCAAGTATTTATTGGTCTCACCCCTTTTCCACCGCATGCATCACTCCGTAGGCTACGGACATGAGGCGCTTGGTAAGCCAGGGATATTGGGTGGTTGCAACTTTGGTGTTTTGTTTCCCTGGTGGGACATGCTCTTTAAGACCGCCGTGTTTAGTAAAGCGGTTTACCCTACGGGTGTGCGAGATCTTCAGCTTTCTCACAATATCCTGAGCCAGCAGTGGCAAACACTTCGCTCTTCTGCAAGAGCAATCTTTAAATCATGATTGCCGTCCAGCAGCTGGTCCGCGCATTCGGTTTGGCTTTGGTCGGCAGTATGCATCCCCGTATGCTGTGGTTGAGTTTGCGTCCCTTCCTGATTATTTCTGTTTTTTGGGGTTGCCTAATCTGGCTGACTTGGACTCCTACATTGGCAATACTCGGATCGTTTCTGACCAATTCTATTTTTACCAATTGGATACAAGATGGACTGATTTGGGCGGGCTTTGATCATGCGCGCGCTTGGATCGCACCTTTCTTTTTTGTCATGTTGGTGATCCCTTTGATCGCCATTAGTCTTTTGGTTTTGATTGCTTTCTCAACGGTGCCCACCATTGTTAATAATCTATGCAGACAATCGCAATATAGTAGCCTGCAATGCAAGCAGGGTGGTAGCTTGATTGGCAGCTTGGCTTATACCTTTTGGTCTGCTTTCATTTGCTTGGCTCTAGTGATGCTGACCCTGCCGGTCTGGTGGATTCCACCTCTATTTGCGATCTTGCCCCCTTTGTTATGGGGCTGGTTAACGATGCGTCTAATGGCTTACGATGTGTTGGCTCGTCATGCGAGCAGCCAAGAGCGTGATACTTTGATTCAGCAATATCGCTGGTCTTTATTAGTCATGGGAATCGCTTGCGGAGTGTTAGGGGCGGTGCCAACTTTCTTTTGGGCTAGCTCTGCCTTGGCTTTAGTCCTATTTCCCATTGTGAGTTTTGTGGCTTTGTGGATCTATTCTTTAATCTTTGTTTTTGCGGGTTTATGGTTTTCTCATTTCCTATTGGATGCGCTTCAGAATCTAAGAGAGGATGAGCTCAATCAAGCCCTTGTTGTAGAGACTCGTGTAATGGATAGCGGAGAGCAGTGAGATGGTTGATGCTTTAAAAACAGTAGAGATTAATTTGCCAAGCGATGCAGCAAAGAGCTCAAGACGGTTTGGCTTGATTGTGATTGGCGATGAAATTTTGTCAGGTAAGCGTCAAGACAAGCATATGAGCAAAATGATTGAGTTGCTTGGTGAGCGAGGCTTAAGCTTGTCATGGGCTCGTTATTTGCCTGATGATCCTGCGCAAATTACCGCATGTCTCAAAGACACTTTTGTGAGTGGTGATGTGGTGTTTAGCACTGGTGGTATTGGGGCAACTCCCGATGACCATACTAGGCAGTGTGCAGCATTAGCACTAGGCACGAAAACGCAATTACACCCAAGCGCCCAAGAGCTGATTGCGGGACGCATTCAGGCGATGGCAGAAGGTGATCCCATCAAGGCCAATCTCAATACACCCGAGAACCAACATCGCTTCAAGATGGGCGAGTTCCCGATTGGTAGCGAGATCATCCCTAACCCCTATAACCAGATTCCGGGTTTTCGGATTAAAGAGCATTACTTTGTCCCGGGCTTTCCAGTGATGGCTGCCCCAATGATGGCTTGGTGTCTTGATCACTTTTACAAAGACTTATTTCATCAAGAGAATTGGTCCGAGCGAAGCTTCATAGTCCCTAAGGGGATTGAATCTACCTTGACCCCGCTGATGGAGCGGATCGAGGGGAGTTTTCCGGGGGTAAAGGTCTTCAGTCTTCCCTCTATAGGTGATCCTACTAGAGGGGGTGTGTTTGCAGAGCGCCACATCGAACTAGGCATAAAAGGCAATGCTGATTTGCTTGAAAGTGCTTGGCTGGCCCTTAGAACTGGAACAGAATCTCTCGGCTATGAAATTCATGATCTCCAGCCTGCATAATTGCACTCATTTGGTGCATTTATAGGTCCTAGAGCCTGATAGAGATCCTTTTTAGCACTTAAATAGTGCAATAATAATGTTCACTAATCGCTTGCTTGAGTAAATTAGCTGTATCAAATGGGTGTTGTTGGCCTACTTATTGAGATTCCGAACTTAGATAACACAGGAGAGTTGCATGACCAAGACCGTCGCCGATGTAATGAAGTTAGTTAAAGAAAAAGAATGTACTTTTGTTGATTTCCGTTTTGTTGATACCAAGGGTAAAGAACAGCACGTATCCGTACCTATTTCTGCATTTAACGAAGACAAATTTGAAAGCGGTCATGCATTTGACGGTTCCTCCATCGCAGGTTGGAAGGGGATTGAAGCTTCTGACATGTTGTTGATGCCAGATCCAACCGCTGCATACATCGACCCATTCTATGAAGAGTCCACTTTGGTTTTGACTTGCGACGTGATCGAGCCATCTGATGGCAAAGGTTATGACCGCGATCCACGCTCCATTGCTAAACGCGCTGAAGCTTACTTAAAGAGCAGTGGTCTTGGTGATGCTGCTTACTTTGGTCCTGAGCCAGAGTTCTTTGTATTTGATGGCGTTCAGTGGAATGTCGATATGCAAGGCTGCTCAGTCAAGATCATTTCTGAAGAAGCGCCATGGTCATCTGGTTTGGAGATCGAAGGCGGCAATACAGGACATCGTCCAGGTAAAAAGGGTGGTTACTTCCCTGTTGCTCCAGTTGATAGCTTCCAAGATATGCGTTCAGAGATGTGCTTGATTCTCGAATCTTTAGGTATTCCAGTTGAAGTGCATCACCATGAAGTTGCTGGCCAAGGCCAAAACGAATTGGGCACCAAGTTCAGCACATTGGTACAACGCGCTGATTGGACTATCTGGCAAAAGTATGTTGTGCAAAACGTTGCTCATGCTTATGGCAAGACAGCAACGTTTATGCCAAAGCCAGTCGTTGGCGATAACGGTTCCGGTATGCACGTTCACCAATCCGTTTGGAAGAATGGTGAGAACTTGTTTGCTGGTAACGGCTACTCAGGTTTGTCCGAGTTTGCTCTGTACTACATCGGCGGCATCATCAAGCACGCTCGTGCTCTGAATGCGATCACCAACCCAGGCACCAATTCCTACAAGCGTTTGGTACCAGGCTTTGAGGCGCCGGTGAAGTTGGCTTACTCCGCTCGCAACCGTTCTGCGTCGATCCGTATTCCTTATGTTTCAAATCCTAAGGGCCGTCGTATTGAGACTCGCTTCCCAGATCCATTGGCTAACCCATACTTGGCGTTCTCTGCCTTGTTGATGGCCGGTTTGGATGGCGTACAGAACAAGATTCACCCAGGTGAAGCGGCTGACAAGAACTTGTATGACTTGCCACCAGAAGAAGATGCAAAGATCCCAACCGTCTGCCATAGCTTAGATCAAGCTTTGGAGTGCTTGGATAAGGATCGTGAATTCTTGACCCGTGGCGGTGTGTTTACCAATTCGATGTTGGATGCCTACATTGCATTGAAGATGGAAGAGGTCACACGTTTCCGTATGACTACACATCCAGTCGAATTTGAAATGTATTACTCCCTGTAAGAGAAGGAAAGAACTTGAGCGCAGGTTTATTGCGCAATTCGTTCAAGGGAGCAGCTTCGGCTGCTCCTTTTTTTCCGACATTGCTCGATCAAATTCCCAATGCCATCGTAATTTTTGAGGCAGATAGTCAGCAGCTGGTATATGTCAATCCTGCTGCTGAGTCTGCTTTAGATCTTTCACGCAAATCGCTGGAAGGTCATAACTTCCAAGATTTATTCGGCGATAACCTGCAACTCAAGGAAATGATTGATGAGGTCAAGAGTGGCCAAGTGACTGCTCAACGTCAGGAACTTTTGCTCCATTCTTTACCAGGCAGCATTCATCAAGAGACGATACCGGCGCATGTCGTTATCGCTCTGATGGATGACTCTGAATTCATGTTGATGGAGTGGTTTCCAATTGATCAACAGTTGCGAACCGAGAGAGATGAGCGGGTAACGCAGCAGGTGGAAGCAAATAAAGAACTCATGCGCAACTTGGCTCATGAAATTAAAAATCCGCTTGGCGGCATTCGAGGGGCTGCTCAGCTTTTGGAGTTCGAGCTGCCTGAAAAAGGCTTACGTGAATACACTCAGGTCATTATTAAAGAGTCAGATCGCTTACAGACCTTAGTTGATCGCCTCTTGGCACCGCATCGTAAAGCACATGTCATGGAGTATTTTAATGTTCATGAGGCTTTAGAGCGTGTGCGTAGCCTAGTGTTGGCGGAGTTTCCTAAGGGCTTGAAGATCGTGCGCAATTACGATACCAGTCTGCCAGATCTTCTGGGCGACCGTGAGCAGTTGATTCAGGCGTTACTCAATATTGCCCATAATGCGGCTCAAGCACTCAGTGATGAAATTGAGGCAGGGGTTGCGCAAATCGAATTACGCACTCGAGTAGCCCGTTCGGTAACGATTGCTAAACAGCGTTACAAACTGGCCATGGACCTGGATGTGATTGATAACGGTCCCGGGATACCGGCTGATATTCGGGAGCGGATTTTTTTCCCACTCGTTTCTGGACGAGAGGGTGGCAGTGGCCTAGGGCTCACGCTTGCACAAACCTTTGTTCAGCAGCACCAAGGTTCAATTGCTTGTGAGAGTAAGCCAGGCTACACCCATTTTCATATTCAAATTCCGTATCGCAGGCAGGAGAAATCAGAATGAAACCAATTTGGATCGTCGATGATGATCAATCTATTCGTTGGGTTCTTGAAAAAGCCCTAACGCGAGAAGATATACCTCACCGCAGCTTTACGAATCCCAATGATGTTCTGAATGCACTTGAGAAGGATGCGCCCAGTGTCTTGATTTCAGATATTCGGATGCCGCGAGGGAACGGCTTAGATCTTCTACAGCATGTGAAGGTGAGTCACCCTCATTTACCTGTCATTATCATGACCGCCTACTCAGACTTAGACTCTGCAGTTTCCGCATTTCAGAGTGGCGCCTTTGAATACCTCACTAAACCCTTTGACTTGGATAAAGCGCTTGAGCTGATTCGACGCGCTATTGAGCAGGGTGATCGCGCACAGTTAGGTAGTAAGGTTGCAGACGATTGGAAGCTTGATCAATCTGAAATCATTGGTCAGGCGCCAGCAATGCAAGAGGTATTTAGAGCCATCGGTAGATTGGCACAGTCCCACGCTACTGTGTTAATCATGGGTGAATCTGGCACCGGTAAAGAGTTGCTAGCCCAGGCTCTGCACAAGCATAGCCCCAGGGCCAAAGGCGCTTTTATCACCTTCAGTAGTACGTCAGTACCTAAAGAATTGCTTGAATCAGAATTATTTGGCCATGAAAGAGGGGCCTTTCCAGGTGCTCAGACTCTAAAACGAGGTCGGTTTGAGCTAGCTGAGGGCGGCACCTTATTCTTAGATGAAATTGGTGACCTCCCTGCTGATTTGCAAACCCGTTTGCTCAGGGCACTTACAGATGGCCATTTCTATCGCACTGGTGGGCAAGATCCGATTAAAGCAAATGTGCGCATCATTGCTTCGACTCACCAGAATCTCGAGGCAAGAGTGTCTGCTGGACTTTTCCGCGAAGATCTTTTACATCGCTTGAATATTATCCGTTTGCGCATGCCACCCCTGAGAGAACGCTCTGAGGATATTCCGTTGTTAGCGCGGCACTTTATGCAAGCTTGTGCAAAGTCACTTGGCGTTGAAGCTAAAAAGCTATCGGATGAAGCCCTACAGCACATGACGAATATGTCTTTCTCGGGCAATGTGCGTCAATTAGAAAACCTCTGTCATTGGCTTACCGTCATGACACCCGCCAGCACAATTGGAGTGGGAGATCTTCCCAGCGATTTATTCACCGCTACTAATGAACCTACCGTGATTGTGCAAGGCGAGTCAACATCAATTGCTCCTGTGGTCAATCGTTCCAATACCAGTGATTGGGAAAATGGCCTGAGCCGCCTCGCTGTAAAGATGCTGCAGGATGGTGATCAGTCGGTATTTGATGCCTTGACCTCACGCTTTGAGAGGGCCGTTCTCCAAGCGGCACTTGAAGTAACCCGTGGTCGTCGGGTTGAAGCAGCACAGCGTTTAGGTATTGGTCGTAATACCATTACCCGTAAATTGCAGGAATTGGGTATCGATGACTAGCTCTGTGCGCATCGCTGCTTGGAATGTCAATTCATTAACGGTACGCTTACCGCAGGTCATACGTTGGTTGCAAGATCAAGAAAAGGCAAATGCTCCGATTGATGCGCTCTGCTTACAAGAGCTCAAGCTTACGGATGAAAAATATCCCCATCGTGCGCTTGAAGATGCGGGCTATCTTAGTTTGGCGGCTGGGCAAAAAACCTATAACGGAGTTGCTATCCTTTTGCGTAAAGCAGCGCTAGCCCCTATTGCCAGTGACATCGATACGGCATTCTTAAAACCGATTCGCAATATTCCAGGTCATGCGGATGAGCAACAACGTATTCTGGCAGCAACCGTCTGCTTCAAAGGGATGCAGCCCATTCGGATGATCTCAGCATATTTTCCGAATGGTCAGGCGCCGGATAGTGAAAAATTTATTTATAAACTCAGCTGGCTGGAAGCACTACAGCAATGGCTAAAAGCAGAGCTTGCTCAAAGTGAGCGCTTGGCTTTATTGGGCGACTTCAATATCGCTCCAACTGATGACGATGTCCATGATCCCAAAGCATGGGAAGGGCAGAACTTGGTTTCACCAGCAGAGCGGGGCGCTTTTCAATCTCTACTTAACTTAGGCTTGGTAGATTCATTTCGACTGTTTGAGCAAGCACCGAAGACCTATAGCTGGTGGGACTACCGCATGATGGGTTTCAGAAGAAATGCCGGCATGCGGATCGATCATATTTTGCTCAGCAAAGCCCTAGAGCAAAAATGTAGTGCAAGTAAGGTCGACAAACAACCCCGCGCATGGGAGCAACCCTCAGATCATGCTCCAGTCATTGCAGAAATTCAGGCTTAGTTAAAACCGCTCAGAGTTTTAAGCTAAGCCGCCATGACGCAGTAGAGCATCGATTTGCGGTTCTCGTCCTCTAAACGCCTTAAAGGATTCGGCAGCAGGTCGACTGCCGCCCACCTCTAAAATCTCTTGACGGTAGCGGGCTCCAGTCTCGGGATCTAAGACGCTTCCAGTCAGTTTCGCGGCGTCTTCAAATGCAGAATAGGCATCCGCTGATAGTACTTCAGCCCATTTATAGCTGTAGTAACCAGCAGCATAGCCGCCGGCAAAAATATGGCTGAAGGTATTTGGCCAGCGAGAAATTGCTGGCTGCGGGATAACATTACATTGCTCTGCAATGGTTCTAGAAAGATCTAAGACGGCTTGACCATGAGCGGATTTGGCATCAAAAGTAGAGTGCAATCGCCAATCGAGTAAGGAGAAGGTGATTTGACGTAAGGTTCCCAAGCCATTCTGAAAGTTCTTGGCTGCCAGAAGTTTGTCAAATAGTTCACGCGGAAGTGGTTTGCCAGTTTCTGTATGAGCCGTCATCTTTTCTAAAACCTCCCATTCCCAGCAGAAGTTTTCCATAAACTGACTAGGCAATTCGACGGCATCCCATTCAACGCCATTGATGCCTGATACGCCTAAGGCGCCTACTTGAGTCAGGAGGTGATGTAAGCCATGGCCACTCTCATGGAAGAGGGTAATCACATCATCATGCGCAATAGTGGGCTGACGCAGTTGACCATCTACCGTAACTGGGGCTGGAAAGTTACACACTAAATAGGCAACCGGGGTTTGGATTTCACCACTGGGTAATACGCGACGGCCTCGGGCATCATCCATCCATGCGCCACCCCGTTTACCTGGGCGTGCATATGGATCGAGATAAAAGTAGGCTAGGATATTTTTTTGCGTATTCCGAATCGCAAAGGATTGCACATCTTGATGCCATGTTGGTAAGTCTGCCGGTTCAATCGTTACTCCAAATAGAGTTTGTATGACCCTGAAAAGTCCTTCTAACACTTTGCTCAAAGGGAAGTATTGCTTTAGTTCATTTTCAGAAAAGGCATAGCGTGCTTGCTTCAGTTTTTCTGAGGCAAACGCAATGTCCCAGGGCTGTAGACCGTCATCAAGTTGAAGATGGTCTTTAGCAAACGAGAGCAATTCTTGCCAATCTCTTTCTGCAAAGGGTCTGGCACGTTGAGCAATATCACTCAGAAAGTGATCTACTTCGGCGACACTGCGCGCCATTTTGGGAGCCAGGCTCAGGGCAGCATAATTTGCAAAGCCCAACATCTTCGCCTCTTCAGACCGCAAGCGCAACTGATCCAACATATTTTGGGTGTTGTCCCACGCCATTTGACCCTGACCATACTGAGGGGCTAATTCTGAAGCACGGGTGATATAGGCTTCATACAAGCGCTTTCGCAAAGCCCGGTTCTCCGCATACTGCATTACTGGGTAATACGATGGAAAATGCAGCGTAAATGCCCAACCCGTTAAGTTTTTTTGCTTGGCGGTATCTGCCGCAGCAGCGATGGCATCTTCAGGAAGGCCAGACAACTCCGTTATATCGGTAATCAGATGCACAAACCCATCTGTTGCGTCTAAGACATGATCCGAAAATGCTTTGCCGAGTTGGGCTTGTTCATCTTGGATTTGAGAGAAGCGGGGCTTATCCGCAGGGCTGAGTTCAGCGCCTCCCAAACGAAAGTCTCTCAAAGCGTTCTCAATCACTTTTTTCTGAGCAAGACTTAAATTGGAAAACTCCTGACTCTTGCTCAACAGCTTAAATTTTTCATATAAGGCGAGGTTTTGCCCAAGACTAGACATAAAGGCGGTCACCTTAGGCAACATCTCTCCATAGGCAACACGCAGTTCTGGTGAATCAGCAACACTATTTAAATGGGAGATTGCCCCCCAAGCGCGACTGAGTGACTCGGTTGCATCTTCCAAAGGCTCAGCTAAATCTAACCAAGTGCTAGGAGTCTCTGCAGCTACCGCATGATTTACGGCTAACTCGGCTTGCTCAAGAAGATGGTGAATGGCTGGAGCAATATGCTCAGGCAAGATTGCCGAGTATTGCGGAATACCGGTACCAAAGGTAATAAGGGGGTTGTCTTGAAGATTTTGCGGGATTGATCGTTTCATCCCTCTAGCTTAATGTAAGCCAAGATTATTTGCCCAAAAATAGGCGGGATATTTAGTGCTTAGGCGCTTTCTCAGCCGCCTCCAAAGTATTCATGAGCAACATCGTAATGGTCATGGGCCCTACGCCTCCTGGAACTGGAGTAATCCAGCCAGCAACATACTTGGCTGTATCAAAGTCAACATCTCCACAAAGCTTGCCATCAGGAAGACGGTTGATGCCAACGTCAATGACAACCGCCCCTGTTTTAATCATGCCACCCGAGACCATGTGAGGTTTGCCGGTCGCAACCACCAAGATATCAGCATCTTTAGTATGGTGTGCTAAATCTCGAGTTTTGCTATTACAAATCGTGACCGTTGCTCCAGCCTGTAACAGTAGCATTGCCATTGGTTTACCAACAATATTTGAGGCTCCTACGATGACTGCACGCGCACCACGAATCGGATAATCAATACTCTCGAGGATTTTCATGCAACCGTAGGGAGTGCAGGGCTTGAACTCAGGCTTACCAACCATTAAAGCGCCGGCATTCGCGACATGGAAGCCATCGACATCTTTTTCGGGGGCGATTGCCTCGAGTACACGCTCTGCTGCAATGTGCTCAGGTAAGGGTAATTGCACTAAGATCCCATGAATTGCTGGGTCTGCATTGAGAGTGGCAATCCGAGCCAGTAATTCTTCTTCTCCCAGTTCGGCAGAGTAACGCTCTAGAACAGAATGAAAACCAACATCTTCGCAGGCCTTCACTTTATTGCGGACATAGACCTGACTTGCAGGGTTATCGCCAATCACGATCACTGCAAGCCCAGGCCGAACACCTTTTGCAGTCAGAATCGCGGCACGTGCAGCAATTTCTGCACGAAGTTTTTTCGAAAGGAGATTTCCGTCTAATAACTGCGCAGGCATTATGTATTTGGCTGTGGGTCTGATAAGGCTAAGCGGAGCAAATCAGCAACGGTGTTCACGTTGAGCTTCTCCATGATATTGGCCCGGTGTGCTTCTACGGTTTTAATGGAGATGCTTAAGTCATCCGCAATTTGTTTATTCAAGCGACCAGCCACAATCCGCTCAAGCACTTGTCTTTCGCGCCCGGTTAACTTGCTGAGCAAGCTTTGCGTAATTTTGCGGTGATTCGCTTGTGAGTAATCAACGCGTGCTTTAGCAAGCATGCGATCAACTAAGCTGCAAAGATCATTTTCTTTAAATGGTTTTTCGATGAAATCAACGGCACCACGTTTCATAGTAGACACAGCCATAGAGACATCGCCATGACCGGTGATGAAAGCGATTGGCATGGGATAGTTTTCGCTGATCAAGCGCTCTTGTAATTCAAGGCCGGACATGCCTGGCATCCGGACATCCAAGATCGCACAAGAAATGGTCGATTTATCGGTGCTTTGTAAAGATTGCATAAAACGCTCGGCACTGGCGTGGCACCTCACCACATAACCATTGCTTTCTAAAAGCCAAGTTAGGGAGTCACGGACAGCTTCATCGTCATCTACGACATAAACCACTTCAGCTTGGTTTGGTTTGGCTAATACGTTCATTTTCAGTTTCCCGACTTTCGGAAGATTCTAAGGGTAGGAGTATTGTAAAGGCGCAGCCCGAGAGCTTGGTCCGCTCGGCATCCATCTGGTTTTTGGCCCAAAGTCGACCATGGTGGGACTCAATAATCGAGCGGCAAATATTCAGCCCCATGCCCATCCCTTCGGCTTTGGTGCTAAAAAAAGGCTCAAACATGCGCTCAATGACTGCCTCTGAGATACCGCCACCAGTATCCGAAACCTGGATCCGCAGCATGGCTGGGAAGGTGCTGGTGTCTAAATCGGCGGTAATTTTGACGGGAGGGGCTGACCAGCGGGAAGACGATGGATAAGCTTCACGCATGCTATCAAGGGCATTTTTCAGGAGATTGACCAAGACCTGAAGAACTAATACCGGATCGACAGGGACTTCGGGAAGATTCTCTGCAACTGAGGAGACGATCGATAGGCGATGTCGATTGGCCTCGATTTCTACGAGACCGACAGCATCATTAATAATGTCAGCGATCGAGCAGAGCTTACGTTGCGGCTCGCTGCGTTTAACAAAGCCACGAATACGTTGAATAATGGTGCCGGCTCGCACTGCTTGCTCAGATGCTTTTTCTAGTGCGGGCAAAATGTCGCGCGGGATATCCACCTCGGTTGAGCCTTGCAACCGTTTCGCAACCCCCATGCAGTAATTCGAGATCGCTGATAGAGGTTGATTTAATTCATGGGCTAAAGACGAGGCCATTTCACCCATCGTCGTCAAACGGCTAGTGAATTGCATCTTCTCTTCTTGCTGGCGAGTTAGCTCATCGGATTCTTTGCGAGCGGTGATGTCTGTAGCAATTAAGAGTTGAGCCAAGTTCTCATCAACCCAGGGAATGAAGCGTCGACGAACTTCATACCATTTCGACGAATCGCCAATGAGTTGAATTTCTTCAGATTCGGATTCCTGGTAGAGGGCGGATGGCGGGATGCCTGGATTCTGATCGGAAGACTCTTCGGTCAGTTCTTGCATTGCATGATGAGCCATTTGCCCACCCACTAGATCAAAGTGTCCCTTCGAGTCATCGCCAAAACGTTCCCGATAGAAGCGATTCGCAAATAACAGGGCGCCTGTTTCGATTGACACCACTGATACAGCAGCATCTAAACCCTCAAGGACGGTAATAAAACGCTCTTGAGAGGCGGCTAATTTTTCCCGCACTTTCGTTGACTCAGTAATATCAATGACTGATGTTACCCAGCCGGTCTGAACACCTTTCTCATTGACCAGAGGGGCGATAAAGGTTCTGGTATCTATAGGCGATCCATCATGTCGAACAATGATGCCCCGAATTCCCTCTTTCATCTCATGGTAATGCTGGGGATTCAAGGCTAAATTCATCTGCTCCTCTTGAGCATCTTTTTTATCTTCAGGCCAGAAGGGGAATGGGGGCTTTAAGCCAATGAGATCTTTTTCTTTCCAGCCGGTCATTTCACAAAAGGCTTTATTGACATAGGTGATACGCCCATCCATAGCGTGACCCCGAATGCCCACTGGTGTGGAATCCTCCATTGCATTTCGGAAGTTTGTCTCGGCTTTCAGGTTGGCCTCCGCTTCCTGACGCACTTGCATTTGTTTTAGCACTGACCACAAACTCCAAATCACGAAAGCACTGAGGCCTAAAACAACGCCAACGAGCATGCGGAAGGTGAGATTGGTTGGCGCTGGGTAAGTGTCAATTCGTAAAGTGAGATTAGGGCTGAGCACCCCAATATCAAGGCTGGTTTGATTGCTAAATGCCCGTTTGGGTGTATCTCGATCTGAGGAAATAGCGAGCACGCGATCGTTATCCGTCATCAAGGTAAAGCGATACTGGGCTTTTAACTCCGCCGGTATCACATCGAGGATCTCTTGAGTGCTGTAGAGCGCTGCTATCACGCCGAGATTATCAAGACCATTTGAAATAGGCGCTACCTGCCAAAAAACAATCCTTTTTTCTCGGACGATGGGATCTACCTGTTTGTCATCAAGCGCTACAAACTGACTATAAGCAGGTTGGCCGGTTGCTTGACTGATATTGATCGTTTTGCGTAACGACTCTTTGACAAGGTTGACTTGCTCAGCACTTTGCCCGTCACCGAGACCCAGGTCTTTCTTATTCCGGTTGGCCTGCGCCACCCATTGCACTTCATTACTTTTATTGAGCCAAAATAACTTACGGATTTCATGTTCATCGCCCAATAAAGTCTCGGCTTGTTGCAATGCGTTGGCCCGAACCTTCATTTCATCATTACTGGCACCAAGTTCTCGGCTGATAGCCAGAAGGCTATCGGTATTGCTATTAAAGCGCAGTTGTATGCGCTGCTTGGCGAAGACGAGTTCCCGAAATAGGGCCGCCTCTTGCTGATTTTTTTCTTGTAATTGCAATGTTCCTAAGATGACTCCCATCACGGCAGTGAACAACACAATTGCCATGAGGGGGGTGTAGACGAGTCTAAAACCCCGTATTTTTCGGATCCATCGCAGGGGTTTTAATAACCCTTTCGAAAGCAGTGCTGGTATTTTCATTAATGACTCATTTTGCCTCATCGTCCTGTTGTATTTAATCCAGGATGCATCGCAGCATAATTCCATATTATGAGAAATATTATCATTATGTGGAAAATTACTTGTTCATGAAATAAACCCCTTCTAGAATCCCAAACATCAATAGAGTGTTTAATAGATAAACAAAAAGATATACACAAAACAAAGATTAAAGGGAGACCATCATGGCTGCGATACCAGATCAAATCTTAGGTTCGAGTAAGGCATCTGACCAAGATCCTGTTGAGACTCAAGAGTGGCTTCAGGCGCTGGATGGTGTGATCCGCAATGAAGGTGTTGAACGTGCCGCCTTCTTAATTGATCAGCAAATTGCGCATGCTCGCGTCAATGGCGTTGAGCAAGCATTTCATGCAGAGACTCCCTACATTAATACCATTCCGGTTGAGCAGCAGGCAAGATTACCTGGTGATCAGAACATTGAGCACCGGATTCGTTCTTACACACGCTGGAATGCGATGGCGATGGTGTTACGTGCCAATAAGGACACGAACGTTGGCGGCCATATTTCTTCATTCCAATCCGCGGCAACTTTATATGACATTGGCTTTAACCATTTCTGGCATGCGCCATCCCCAGAGCATGGCGGTGATTTGATTTTTGTTCAAGGTCACTCAGCCCCTGGTGTCTATGCCCGTGCCTATATGTTGGGGCGCTTGACGGATGAACAGTTGAACAACTTCCGCCAAGAGGTAGGCGGCAAAGGGATCTCGAGTTATCCACATCCCTGGTTGATGCCTGATTTTTGGCAGTTCCCAACTGTCTCGATGGGCTTAGGTCCAATTATGGCGATTTATCAAGCCCGCTTCATGCGCTACTTGCGTGATCGTGGTCTGGCCAAAACCGATGGCCGTAAAGTTTGGGCCTTTTTGGGTGATGGTGAAACCGATGAGCCAGAGTCTCTTGGTGCGATTGGGATGGCCGGTCGCGAGAAACTCGACAACTTGATCTTCGTGATCAATTGCAACTTACAGCGCTTAGACGGACCTGTCCGTGGGAATGGCAAGATTATTCAGGAGCTCGAGAGTGAGTTCCGTGGTGCAGGTTGGAATGTGATTAAGGTCGTCTGGGGCGGTCAGTGGGACGCTCTTTTTGCTCGAGATAAAAAGGGCATCTTGATGCAGCGTCTTGGCGAGATCGTGGATGGCCAGTATCAAACCATGAAATCGAAGAATGGTGCTTATGTTCGCGAGATTGTTTTTAACACACCTGAACTGAAAGCATTGGTCAGCGATTGGAGTGATGAAGAAATTTGGCAGCTCAATCGTGGCGGTCACGATCCTCATAAAGTCTATGCTGCCTTCCATGCGGCAGTAAATCACCAAGATGAGCCTACTGTGATCTTGGCGCATACGATTAAGGGTTACGGTATGGGCGGCTCAGGTGAGGCGATGAATATTGCGCACCAAGCCAAGAAAATGAATCCGGATGATGTGCGTCGCTTCCGCGATCGTTTTGAGATTCCAGTAAAGGATGCTGACCTCGAAGAAATTCCGCTGGTGAACTTTGCTGAAGGTAGCCCAGAATTGGAGTACATGAAGGCGCGTCGTCAGGAGTTGGGCGGATATCTGCCACAACGCCGTATGAAAGCAGAAAGTTTGCCAGTACCAAGCCTGGAAGTATTTGCACCCATGCTTGAGGCAACCACTGAAGGTCGAGAAATCTCAACGACGATGGCCTTTGTTCGTATTCTCAATACGATCGTGCGCGACAAGACCATCGGCCAGCGAGTGGTTCCAATCGTGCCGGATGAATCTCGTACCTTTGGTATGGAGGGGATGTTCCGTCAGCTTGGTATTTGGAGTCAACTTGGACAACTCTACACCCCCGAAGATCATGATCAATTGATGTTCTATAAGGAACATAAGACTGGCCAGATTTTGCAAGAGGGCATTAATGAAGCGGGTGGCATGTGTGATTGGATTGCTGCAGCGACCTCTTACTCAACCCATGGCGTGCCCATGTTGCCTTTCTATATTTTCTACTCCATGTTTGGTTTCCAGCGAATCGGCGACTTAGCTTGGGCAGCAGGCGATATGCGCAGTCGCGGTTTCTTGCTGGGCGGCACGGCTGGTAGAACAACCTTGAACGGTGAGGGCTTGCAGCACGAAGACGGCCACAGCCAAGTATGGAGCGCTGCAGTGCCTAACTGTATTAGCTATGACCCTACATTCTCATTCGAGCTTGCAGTCGTCATTCAAGATGGTATGCGTCGCATGCTGGAAGTTCAAGAAGATGTGTATTACTACATCACTTTGATGAATGAAAACTATGCCCATCCTGCAATGCCTCAGGGTGCAGAGCAAGACATTATTAAGGGCATGTACAAACTGAAATCGGTTGGCGAGAGCAGCGCAAAGCTACGTGTACAACTTTTAGGTTCTGGTACGATCTTCCGCGAAGTGATCGAAGCAGCAGAAATCTTGCACAAAGAGTGGGGTGTTGCCTCTGATTTATGGGGTTGCCCAAGCTTTACAGAATTAGCCCGTGACTGGAATACGGTACATCGTCATAACTTACTCAATCCAACCAGTGAACCATCGCTCTCTCATATTGAGAAATGTCTCAAGGCAACCACTGGACCTGTGATTGCCGCTACAGACTATGTTCGTCTATTTGCCGAGCAGATCCGTCCAGCGATTCAGCATATCGGTCGTCAATATGAAGTCTTGGGTACGGATGGCTTTGGCCGTTCCGATACGCGCGAGAACTTACGTGATTTCTTCGAGGTAGATCGCCGTTGGGTGGTATTGACTGCCTTGCGTTCTTTAGTCGATGCTGGCCAGCTTGATCGCCAGAAATTAGCCGAAGCTATCAAGAAGTATGGCATTGATAGCGCTAAGCCAAACCCCATGACAGTCTGAACAAGACACTACATTACAGATCAAGACTATGAGCCAATTCATTGAAGTGAAGGTCCCCGATATTGGGGATTACAAAGATGTCCCAGTTATCGAAGTGCTAGTGAAGCCAGGCGATACGATTGAAAAAGAACAATCCATTGTCACTCTGGAGTCAGATAAGGCGACGATGGATGTCCCTTCATCACATGCTGGTGTAGTCAAGGAAGTCAAGGTGAAGGTTGGTGACAGCATTTCTGAAGGCGCAATCGTTGTGCTTCTTGAAGAGAGTGCTGGGACCGCTGTTGCGCAAAGCGCCCCAGCTGCGCCTGCAGCGCCAGTTGTGTCGGCACCTCCTGCAAAAGTAGCTGCTGTCGAGCCACCCGTCAAATTGGCTCCGCCACCTCCACCTGTGAGCAATATACCTGCGCCCATTGCTGATAATGTAGGTCATGCTAGCCCATCAGTACGTAAGTTTGCACGTGAGCTTGGCGTCACGGTTACCCAAGTAACGGGTTCTGGTCCAAAGGGACGCATTACTCAAGAAGATGTGCAAGCCTTCGTCAAGGCCGCCATGAGTGGTGGAGGAAGTCCTGCAACTGCTTCTGGTGCTAGCTTGGGCGGTCTCAATATTATTCCTTGGCCAAAAGTTGACTTTACAAAGTTTGGTGAAGTCGAGCGTTTACCTCTCAACCGCATCAAGAAGCTGACAGCGGCCAATCTAGCGCGTAATTGGATCATGATTCCAGCGGTGACCTATCACGAGGATGCAGATATTACGGATCTTGAGGCATTTCGCGTAGCAACCAATAAAGACAATGAGAAGCAGGGCCTCAAAATTACGATGTTGGCTTTCTTAATGAAGGCTGCTGTAGCAGCGCTCAAGAAATACCCTGAGTTCAATAGCTCCTTAGACGGAGATGAGCTGGTGCTGAAGAAGTACTTCAATATCGCCTTTGCAGCCGATACCCCTCAAGGTCTGGTTGTGCCAGTGATTCGTGATGCAGATCAGAAAGGCATCTTTGAGATCGCACGCGAAACTTCTGAGCTCGCAGCCTTAGCCCGAGATGGCAAACTCAAGCCCGAGCAAATGCAGGGCGCTAGTTTCACCATCTCTTCTTTAGGTGGTATTGGCGGGACTTACTTTGCGCCGATTGTGAATGCCCCAGAAGTCGCCATTTTGGGTGTGAGCAAGGCTGCGATGAAGCCCGTTTGGGATGGCAAGCAATTTGTACCTCGCTTAATTTGCCCACTTTCGCTCACTGCAGACCATCGCGTGATTGATGGTGCATTGGCAACACGATTTAATGTGTACATGGCTCAGTTACTTTCTGACTTCCGTCGCGCCACTTTGTAAAAGGGAATCATGTCAAAGCAAAACATCACCGTTCCTGATATTGGCGATTATTCCGATGTCCCAGTTATTGAAGTCTTGGTCAAAGTGGGTGACGTAATCGAAAAAGAGCAGGCTCTCTTAGTGTTGGAGTCTGACAAAGCGACTATGGAAGTGCCTGCTGATCAGGCTGGCAAAATTCTGAGTCTTGCAGTGAAGGTCGGCGACAAAGTGAGCAAGGGCAGCGTCATTGCTGAAATCGAGGCAAGCGGGGCAGTGGCCCAAGTATCTTCTGCATCGCCCCCCGCGCCAACCCCAGCCACTCCAGCAAGTACACCAGTTCCACAGCAAGCACCACAGCCTGTTCCAGCGGCTGGCCAATACAGCGGTAAGGTGAATCATGAGTGTGAACTTCTGGTGTTAGGGGCAGGACCTGGAGGCTATAGTGCCGCCTTTCGTGCAGCCGACCTAGGTCTGAAAACCATCTTAGTAGAGCGTTATGCAACCCTCGGCGGCGTTTGCTTAAACGTGGGATGTATTCCCTCGAAGGCGCTCTTACATACTGCTGCAGTAATGGATGAAGTAAAGACCATGGCAAAGCATGGCATTACCTTTGGCGAGTCCAAGATCGAAATTGATCAGTTAAGGGCCTATAAAGATTCCGTGATTGGCAAGTTAACAGGCGGCTTAGCTGGTATGGCGAAGGCTCGTAAAGTGCAAGTCATTCGTGGCTTAGGACATTTTTTAGATGCGAATCATGTCGAAGTGGATTTAACGGATGGTGCAGGTCAAGATCTCAATGGCAAAAAAGAGGTGATTCGTTTTCAGAAAGCCATCATTGCGGCCGGCAGCCAACCCGTTAGCTTGCCTTTCTTGCCAGTGGATCCCCGAATCGTTGACAGCACAGGTGCTTTGTTGCTCAAGAGTGTGCCAAAACGCATGTTGGTGATTGGCGGTGGAATCATTGGTCTTGAAATGGCGACGGTCTACAGTACCTTGGGCTCCAAAATTGATATCGCAGAGATGATGGATGGCTTGATGGCTGGCGCTGATCGCGATCTTGAAAAAGTATGGGAAAAGTTCAATGCAGGGCGCTTTGAGAAGATTATGCTCAAAACGCGTGCCGCCAAAGCGGAAGTGAAGCCGGATGGTATTCAGGTGACATTCGAAGGCGAGAATGCACCAGCAGAGGCTCAGACATATGATTTGGTTTTAGTGGCCGTTGGACGCACTCCAAATGGTAAGAAGATTGATGCCAGTGCAGCGGGTGTGCATGTTGATGAGCGAGGCTTCATCGCTGTCGATAAGCAAATGCGCACGAACATAGCTAATATTTTTGCGATCGGCGATATCGTGGGTCAACCGATGTTGGCTCACAAAGCTGTGCATGAGGGTCATGTTGCTGCTGAAGTGGCAGCTGGCCATAAATCCTATTTCGATGCAAAACAAATCCCTTCAGTTGCCTATACCGATCCAGAAGTAGCTTGGGCCGGTCTGACCGAGGAGCAATGTAAAGCTCAAGGCATCGCCTATGAAAAAGGCTTATTCCCTTGGGCAGCAAGTGGGCGAGCGATTGCTAATGGCCGTGATGAAGGTTTTACCAAGCTCTTGTTTGATGCCAACACGCACCGCATTATTGGTGGTGGGATTGTGGGGACGCATGCGGGTGATCTGATTGGTGAAGTATGTCTCGCGATTGAGATGGGAGCCGATGCAGTGGATATTGGTAAAACCATTCACCCTCATCCAACCTTAGGAGAGTCAGTCGGTTTGGCTGCAGAAGCTGCTGAGGGGCATTGCACTGACTTACCGCCGGTTAAGAAAAAGTAGCGGCATTGGACGGCAGTAGGAATAAAAAGGCCCCTTGCGGGGCCTTTTGTATTTCTGCTTGCAAGTTCTATTTTTTGGATTTGCCCATCGAATTAGCCGCTTTCATAGCGGTATCTGTCGCATTGCTCAAATTATTTTGTGCAACTTCCACGGCATGCTTGACCGCCTTTTGACTGGTTTCAAAAACATGGTTTGCAGAGGCAATCGCTTGCTTCATCGCTTGGACTGCTGCATCTGATCCTGCGGGAGCATTCTTAGCCCAACCTTCAACCAGTGAATTGATTTTTTGTTGACTAGCCTGAAATTCTTTTTCGGCAGACTGAGTAAATGAAGCTTGGGTCTCATGGGCTAATTCATAGAGGTGACGGCTATAAGCCATCATTTTTTCAGCCATCGGCTTCACAGCTTCAGCTTGGTGAGTGAGTAGTTGTTGGATATCTTTAATTTCCATTGCTTTCTTGGCATTACTCATGCTGTCACTCAAACTTTGTTTGGCAATATGCATATTGAGCTCAACCAATTTCTCAATGCTTTGAAGGGCTTGATTGGTCAGGCCGCTGAGGGTTTCTAAATTGGCTTTTTGCGCGGCTGCCATTTGTTCTGGTGTTAAGTTCATTTCAATCCCTTTCATTGGATCTTGCAAGGATGACTATGCGTCCATTATTTAAATAAATCAATTGGGTGAAGATCCTATCCATTTATGATGCAATGCAATATTTGCCTGTGAATGCATTGCTCACGGGGTTCTGATATTAAATCAGCCTAAAATTGACACTAATTTCTAATTAACCATTACTTCCCATCTTTTAGGCCGGCATGGATTTCAAGCTCGATAGAGTCATAGCACCTGTTTTTGTCTTTCTCTGGAGTACCGGTTTCATCATTGCAAAACTAGCAATGCCATATGTGGAGCCAGCCACTTTTTTGTTTTGGCGTTTCTGCGGTGTTTTGCTTGTCATGGCGCTATTAAATTGCGTTTGGAGAATAGTTTGGCCTAGCAAAGAGCAAATCAAGCATATTGCAATTGCAGGAGCTTTTTTACAGTTCGGCTATGTATTCGGGGTTTGGTCTGCAGTCCGATTGGGTATGGGCGCAGGTCTGGTTTCGATCATGGTGGGTCTGCAACCCATTCTCACAGCATGGTTTGCCTCTTGGGTTTCAGAAAAGGTTCATCCAAAGCAATGGATCGGTCTTGTATTTGGTTTCTCGGGGGTAGCCTTAGTTGTTGCTGAAAAGATCGGTTTTGCCCATATTCAATTTGCAAGCTATCTCTTTGCTTTAGCTGCCCTGTTTTCAATCACCTTTGGTACTTTGTATCAGAAGAAGCATTGTCCAGTCTTTGATTTGCGGGCTGGATCAGCCATTCAGTTTGGAATCTCTGCCTTTCTGGCATTCTGGGTCATGTATTTCTTTGAGTCTTCTCAGATGGTTTGGAATTTTTCGGTTATCGCAGCCTTATTTTGGGCCGTTATTCCACTCTCGATTGGATCCATTAGTTTGTTATTTATGATGATTCGTAAGGGCGCTGCAACCAAAGTGACCAGTCTTTTATATCTGACCCCACCAACAACTGCAGCGATTGCTTGGCTGATGTTTGATGAGCCATTTAATGTCTTGATGATCTTAGGACTTGCTTTGACAATGACGGGTGTTCTTCTGGTCAATAGCGGTAAAGCAAACACAGTCCCATCTGTCGCAGAATAGGGCGCAAAAAGTCGAGTCTGGTTGACAGTTTCTTTATCATCATGGTTGTTGACAGTTTAGGAAGGTATTTGGGATGCATTTGAATCAATTTTGGCGAGTGTGCTTGAGCAGCCTGTTTTTGGCTGTCATCACTTCCCATGCGCAAACCACATCAACGTCTGCTTCTGATAAAAAATCCAAACTGAAGACCAAAACAGTGTCGGCGGCTAGTAGCAAAAATAGTAATCCAGCCCCAACTGCCCCTACAGCCAATGCGAATAAAACTTCTACAAAAACTGCCAAGAAACCTAGGGGCGTTAGGGTAACTGTCACCCGCAATACGGCCCCGGTATTACAGGCAAGACCTTCATTTGCTACTGCAATGGGTTTGCGAGGTCAGCGCGACGAACTCAGTCTGAAGTCTAGTGTAGCGATCGTCGTCAATCAAAATACGAAGGAAGTGTATTTCGAGAAGAATCCTAATGTGAGCTTACCGATTGCTTCGATCACCAAGCTGATGACAGCGATGGTGGTATTGGACTCCCAGCTACCATTAGATGAAAACTTAACCATTAATGCTGACGATGCGTATATTTATAAACATTCCCGTTTGGCTGAAGGCACCGTTTTGAGTCGTGAAGATGCCTTGCATCTGGCCTTAATGTCCTCCGAGAACCGCGCTGCTTACACCTTGGGTCGCAATTATCCAGGCGGTATCCCCGCTTTTGTTGATGCCATGAACCGCAAAGCCAAAGAGATTGGGATGGAGCATTCGCACTATGCAGATCCAACGGGCTTGCTTAGTGAGAATGTGTCTTCTGCCGAAGATTTGGTTCGGATGCTCAACGCGGCTTACCAATACAAAATAATTCGTGAGTTCTCTACCTGGCCTGACTTAACGATGACGATTCGTAATCGTCCGCAAAAATTCTTGAACACCAATCGCTTAGTACGCTCTGGAGATATGGATATTGGTTTACAGAAAACCGGCTTCATTAATGCTGCGGGCAAATGTTTAGTCATGCAGGCTCGCGTCAATAACACCCCGTTATTGCTGGTGTTCTTAGATTCCGTCGGGGCCCAGTCCCGCTTTGCTGATGCAGTGCGGGTGCGTGATTGGTACTCTCATATCCCTCCTGGCGAGGTGCAGCCAATTCGTCGCTTAATGTAAGACCTAAGCTTCTTTGCTTGTGCCTTTAAAGCCGATCCCTTTTGAGATTTGCAGAGCCGTTTCTTGAAGCGCCTTCAGCCAGTCGGGTTGTATGCGATCGGTTGGCGCGCTTAAAGATAGTCCAGCCACCAGCTTGCCTGTGTCATCAACAATTGCTGCCGCGACACAACTCACACCCAGTTCTAACTCTTCATTGTCTTTGGCGCTGCCCAGATCGCGCACGCGAGTGAGTTCTGTCTCGAGGGTCTTTAGATCGGTGATACTATTTTTAGTATGACCCGATAAACCAGTTCGAGTGACATAGGCCCTGACTTGGCTGGGATCATCATGCGATAGAAAGAGTTTGCCAACCGAGGTGAGGTGCAGCGGAGCACGACCGCCAATCGCTCGCACGACTTGCATACCCGAACGCTCGCTATAGGCACGATCGACATAGACGATTTCATCGCCTTGACGAACAGATAAATTGATTGTTTCGCCAGTCAACTTATGTAATGCTCGCATCGGCCCTTGAGCTGCTTCCCGGACTGAGAGGCGCGCTTTAACCAGGTTACCGAGCTCCAATAAACGCAGACCCAGCCGATACGTCCCGCCATCGCCCCGTTCAACTAGTCGGCAGGCAACCATGTCATTCAGGATGCGATGCGCAGTAGAGGGGTGTAAGGCGGTTTTTTCTGCCAGCGCTTTGAGGCTGCTGGATTCTTCGTGCTCAGCTAAGGCATCGAGCAGGTTCATCATGCGTTCCACTACTTGGATCGCCGTTTTACCGACTTCACCAGTTTTTTTGGCGTCCGCTATAGTCTTTTTGGTATCCATGCTGCAATTGTAGCGATTCTCAATCAAATTGCATATTATGAAATATTCATGACAAATCCCTCATGTAAGAGGGAAAAAGAGGCCACCAGCAGGGGTTAAATACCTTTAAGAGCCTTTGCGCACTCAGCAATTAATCTGGGGCCTCGATAGATCAGCCCGGTATAGATTTGAACTAGACTGGCTCCGCCTTGTATTTTCTCGAGCGCATCATCTCCAGACAGAATGCCACCTACGCCAATAATGGGGAGTTCGTCTTGAAGTCTTGCCTTCAGTATTTTGAGTACATGATTGGACGGATTTTTTACTGGTGCACCAGACAAGCCACCGACCTCTTCGCTCGCGGGTAGACCTTGCACAGCAGAGCGATCGATGGTTGTGTTGGTGGCAATTACGGCATCGATGCCAAATTCCATCAATAGGTCCGCAATCAAATGAATATCGGCCTCGTCTAAATCAGGCGCAATCTTTAAGAAAAGCGGTTTGCGCACACTAAAACGATCGCTTAATCGCTCCCTGGCAAGATCTAAACTACCAAGCAGATTGCGTAACATTGCCTCGCCTTGTAATTCACGCAGATTTTTAGTGTTCGGAGAGGAGATGTTGACGGTAATGTAGGAAGCAATTTCATAAACGGCATTCATGCCTAAGACATAATCATCAGCGGCTTGATCAATTGGAGTGATGGCATTCTTGCCAATATTTAAGCCAACAATGCCGCCACTTTGCCAATATGGGGATTGACGAACACGTTGCACACAAGCCTCTACACCATCGTTGTTGAAACCCATGCGATTGATGAGCGCGTTGGCCTCACTGAGTCTAAACATGCGGGGTTTGGGATTGCCAGGCTGGGGAAGCGGGGTAACGGTGCCGATCTCTAAGAAACCAAAGCCTAAGCTAGCTAGTGCATCAATGTGTCTGCCATCTTTATCAAGACCAGCTGCTAGCCCAATGGGATTGGGTAAACGAAGGCCACAAAATTCACGTGGATCTGGGGCTGGTTTAGTAATGCAGTGCTGCAAAAGCCCCCATTGTTGAGTCTTATTGAGTGAGGCGAGGGTGAGATTATGGGCCAGCTCAGGGTCTAGAGCAAATAAGAAAGGCCGTAGGAGTCGGTAACTATCGAGCATGTAAGCTGATTATCCCTCAGTGATTAACTGCCAATGGTCATCAATTAAACCTTCAATCGGTTTGTAATTGATCTTATAGGACATTTTTTCACTGTCTTTAATGTAATACCCCAGATAAAGATAAGGGAGCTTGAGATCTACTGCCTGTTGAATCTGCCACAAAATGCTATAGCTTCCATAGCTGGCGCCAGGATCACTCGTATCGTAGAAGGTATAGACCGAAGAGATGCCTTGATCCAGTAGATCGATCATGCTAACCATCCGTAATCGGCCAGGGTGAGCATCATTTGGCCCATCGCGAAACTCAACGATACGAGAATTCACACGACTCTGAATCAAAAACTGCATGTATTGATCTTGATCCTCACGATCCATCTCACTGCCGGCGTGCCTGGTATTTTGATACTGTTGATAGAGTTCGTAATGCTCTGCTTGATAACCTAAGTACAACACATGGGCTTGCAAGCTTTCATGTCTTTTGAGTGCTCGTCGCTGACTGCGATTCGGAGTAAATTGATTCGTTAAGATGCGAGTCGCAATACAGGCCTTGCAATGATCACAGTAAGGACGATAGGTATATAGACCGCTACGACGAAATCCGGCGTTGACTAACTCGCTGTAAACATCCGCATGAATGAAGTGTGAAGGCGTAGCAACTTGGGAGCGGGCCGTCCGATTGGGAAGATAGCTGCATTCATAGGGGGCAGTGGCATAAAACTGCAAAGTAGTTAAGGGAAGTTCTTTAAGCTGCGTCATAGCCAGTGCTGAAGTATCTGTTTAGTAAAGTTCCAAGATAACGCTATCTTAGATTGATTTAGCGACGTCTGCAGTGATTGTAAAAAGGTCTTCCGTTCGATTGGGGCCGCACCTAGCGAGCGCAGATGAGCAGTTTCTTGTTGGCAATCGATCATAGGGATGCCATTTTGGACACAAAAAGCGCTTAGGGCAGCTAGAGCAATCTTTGAGCCATCTGCTTGCCTGCTAAACATGGATTCACCAAAGACGGCCTTACCAAAGCAGACGCAGTAGAGACCACCAACCAAGACCCCAGCGTCCATTACAGCAATGCTATGGGCTCGGCCTTGTTCAAATAGGGCGGTATATGCATCCACAATCTCATGGGTGATCCAGGTACCATCTTGGCCTTTACGTTCACTGGTTGCACAAGCGCGCATGATTGCAGAAAAGTCTTGATCAACGTCAATCGCCTTTGATTCATCGGCGATGAAGTGACGTAAAGTTTTCTTTAAAGAATCGCTACATTTAAATTGATCTGGGATCAGCACCATGCGGGGGTCGGGCGACCACCACAATACGGGTTGATTATCTGAGTACCAGGGAAATATGCCCACTTGATAAGCAGATTGCAATTGACCAGGGTATATACGCTCGCTAACGGCAAAGAGGCCTGGAACATTGGCATCTGGATCGCTTGTTATTAATGGATCTGGGAATGGCTCGTTTGGGCCCAGCCAAGGAATACGATTCATCAATCAGGAGACTTCAATTTTTTCACCACGGGCAATATCGCGGGTGTGAACCATCATTGCGTCAAGTTGATTTAAGCGTCCTGCAGCTCGATCAGCGAAATACCACTCCAGTGTTTGCTTGACAGTAGGGAAAGCTAATTCTTGCCAAGGAATATCTTTTTCTAAAAATAATGCCACTTCTAAACTTTCAACGCCAGCCTCAAACTCGGGGGTTCTCATTTGAGCCAAATAGAACAGATGAACTTGCTCGGCATGCACAACATCTAATAGAGAAAATAAGGGGCCAATCTCTACAGTTGCACCGGCTTCTTCCAAGGTTTCTCTGACAGCGCCCGCACTGCAGGTTTCACCGATTTCTAGAAAACCTGCTGGGAGGGTCCAATATCCATAACGTGGTTCGATAGCCCGTCGACATAATAGGACTTTATCGCCATACACTGGAATGCTACCCACTACATTGCGGGGATTTTCATAATGGACTATCCCGCATTGTTCGCAAACATAGCGTTCGCGAGAGTCGTCTGCAGGTATACGCAGAATCAGTGGTGAGGCGCATTCGGAGCAAAACTTCATGCAGTCTTTCTAAAAATGGGCAGGAACAACGCCGCGCAACGCATTGGTGATGACTATTTTATCTGCCTGGAGTACATCATCGATGGTCAGGTCCATCTCACGGGCATTCCAGCGAGGGTCGCTTAGAATCCGAGCGCGCATTACCCCTGGAAGCAGTCCTGCACTGACTGGAGGGGTAAACCATTCCGTCATATTGGGCTTTTGAATAAAAAGACTACTTCGACCGCCTTCAGTCACAAAGCCGTGTTCATTGAGGAAGAGGGCATCAAATCCGCCTTTTGCTTCTGCCAATTGCCATGCACGGTCGTACCAGGTCCGAGAGTGGGATTTATGATGGAGTAAGACATTTTGTGATTGCATCACTGCATACCGTGGATCAGGTAGTAAATCACTTGCCCAAAAGAGTTTTACAGAATCAGAGAGAGGGCTCAGTTCCGAAATGCTATGCGATAGCTCGCCAGTAGGGCTTAAATCTAATCTGTAGCGGTATTGCTGTGATGACGATGAACCCCACTTGTTTCCGTCGAACACTTTTGCAATGTATTGCTCAACCCTATTACGCTCAAACGGGATGCCTAAGTATTTTGCTGAATGTTGAAGTCGGTCAAGGTGTCGATCTAAAAGCTGTGCTGTGCCATGCTGGATGAGAATCGTTTCAAATAAGCCTACAGTGCTCGTGAGTTCAGTTAGAAAAGCAGATTTAATCTGACATTCTTCCCATTCATCATCCGCTTTAGACTCAATGGTGATACCAGCGCCAACACCCATAGTCAAAGTGGAAGCCTGTTCACGCTCTGAATGTGTAATTTCTAAGGTGCGAATCGGTACGCTTAAGGCAAAGCGTTGATCGGGATCCAACCAACCAATTGCTCCACAATAGTAGCCACGTTCAGGTTCAAGTTGCTGAATCACTTCCATGCTCCGTTTTTTAGGCGCCCCTGTAACAGAGCCACAGGGAAAAACAGCTCGTAGGATTTCTTCGAAAGAGACCCCCTTTTTTAGTGTGGCCTCTACCGTTGAGGTCATTTGTAAGACATCGCCATGTCTTGCTACCTCAAATAATTGAGAGACTTTCACCGAACCTGTTTGCGCTACTCGCCCCATATCGTTGCGGAGCAAATCCACGATCATGACATTCTCAGCTTGATTCTTAGGGTCTTCAGCAAGCTCTGACCCATTGCTATTGAGGGCACTTGCAGTACCTTTCATTGGCATAGCAAGCAAAGTATCACCATTGCGCTGTATGAATAACTCGGGGGAGTGCGACAAAATAGCGTGGTTCTCAGATTGGATGAAGGCACCATACCGCCCCGGTTGTCGTTTGCGCAAGCGATTGTAGAGGGCTAAGTCAGAACCGTATGACTGCCCCCGAAGACGATAGGTGTGATTGATTTGATAGACATCGCCCGCCAAGATCCATTCTCGAATTTGATCTAAATCAGATGAAAATTGGGCAAAATTAATTGAGGTATTGAGATTTGTAACGCCTGAGTAGGTCTCGTTTTCGGGTAGTCGATTGATGTTCGATACGAGGAACTCATCTACGGCTATCTTAGAGAGCTCTTCATAATTCTCATAGGACCATGCCTCAATCAAGGGATGCTTGCTTACTGGCAGATTGAGTCCTTGAAAATGCAGCCCTAACTCATAGGCGAGGGCGACCACCAGATATTCTCCTCTGGCAGAGGCCTTGGCTAAATCTGTGAAAACGCCTTCAATAGCAGTTTGATTCTCTTCAACTTGCTCGCTGGGATAAATACACCAATAGTGAAGGGCGTCTTGATAGAGGCGACTAGTGGGATTGCTTGCAATACTTTGCGAATCATCTAGGAGAATCACAGCAAACAATCCCTGGGTGTAATGATCAGTGCAATTATTTCAAGAGGGTTGCGGACTCAATCGTTACTGTCTTGCTAGGCACATCACCCATGCGACCCATGCGCGGAGCATTAGCAACCATGGTTGGAATTTGACGAATGGCATCAATCGTTTGAGTTCCTGAGATCACCTTGCCAAATACGGTATAGCCATTACCCATGGCATTGGGGTAGTCGAGTCCTTGATTGTCTTTGACGTTGATAAAAAACTGGGCCGTAGCAGAATCAGGATCTGAAGTGCGGGCCATCGCAATGGTATAGGCTTGATTCTTTAAGCCGTTTTGTGCTTCAGAGACAACCGGAGCATTGGTTGGCTTTTGCACGAGATCAGGTGTAAATCCACCACCCTGAATCATGAAACCATCAATCACCCGATGAAAGATCGTGCCATTGTAAAAACCACTTTTTACGTAGCTTAAAAAGTTTGCCGTGGTCTTTGGTGCCTTATCTGCATCCAGCTCAACTACAAAGTTACCCATCGTCGTTTTAAATTCAACCTTAGGCCCCGCTAAAGCGAGTTGGCTTGTAAAACAAGCAACAGTCAAAATAAAGCCAGCTAGTAAATTGCGCATCATGTTTCCTTTGGGTGTTGGATGGGTGGATCGATCAATTGAGTTAGGAGTTTATTGTTTCTTTGCGTCAGTATCGAGTTGGCGTAAGAAAGCCATCTTCTCCGCAATTTGACTTTCTAAGCCACGATCCACGGGCAGATACCAATTGGGAGCAGCCATTCCCTCTGGTAGATAGCTTTCACCAGCAGCATAGCCGTGAGCTTCATCATGGGCATAGCGATAGCTTTTCCCGTGGCCGAGTTCTTGCATCAGTTGCGTAGGGGCATTGCGTAAGTGAATCGGTACTGGTCGAGTTGCATCTTTGGCAACAAACGCTTTTGCGGCATTAAAGGCTTTATAACTCGCATTACTTTTCGCAGCCACCGCTAAATACACAATTGCCTGCCCTAAAGCGAGTTCGCCTTCTGGAGAGCCGAGTCGTTCATAGGTGAGGGCGGCATCATTGGCTAGTTGAATAGCCCTAGGGTCAGCCAAACCGATATCTTCCCAGGCCATACGAATAATGCGTCTTGCAAGATAGCGAGGATCGGCGCCACCATCCATCATGCGGCAAAACCAATAGAGTGATGCATCGGGATCGGAGCCGCGAACAGATTTATGTAGGGCAGAGATTTGATCATAGAACTGATCGCCGCCTTTATCGAAGCGTCGAGTCTGCATACTGAGTGCATTGGTGATGAACTCATCATCGATTTTCTGAGTCTCTATGTTGGATGCCGAGCTTGCATTCCGGATCTGCTCCAGCAAATTGAGCAAACGTCTAGCATCACCGTCAGCATGAGTAACCAAGGTATCCAAAGCAGATTCTTCAAAGTCTATCTGCGGCATTGATGTTATCCGGGCTCGCTGAATCAGTTCTTTCAACTCAGAAGGAGATAGTGATTGCAAGACATACACTTGCGCACGAGATAGCAGTGCTGAATTCACTTCAAATGAAGGATTCTCCGTTGTAGCGCCGATAAAAGTAAATAGACCTGACTCGACGTGAGGTAGTAATGCATCTTGCTGACTCTTGTTAAAGCGATGAATTTCATCTACAAACAAAATGGTTTGTCTGCCGTACTGCGCCATATTGTGTTCGGCACGTTCAATGGCCTCTCGAATTTCTTTGACACCCGCTAAGACAGCGGATAGGGCAATGAATTCTCGATCAAACGCTTTTGCGGATAAACGGGCTAAAGTGGTTTTGCCTACTCCAGGTGGACCCCATAAAATCATCGAGTGCGGTTTTCCTGAGGCAAAGGCGAGATGAAGTGGTTTACCTGGAGCTAATAAATGTGTCTGGCCAATGACCTCTTCAATACTTTGCGGACGCAATGCCTCAGCTAACGGCGGCGGTGGATTGCTTTCAAAAAGGCCGCTCATGAGGATCTAAATCAACCTTGGATAAATAGGATAACTAATGCTGCCCAGGTTAAGCAAGCTGCAGCAACGTAGCTCAGGCGCGTGCGCATAGTCATAAACGCGATACGTGCCGCATCATCATCAAAGTAGTAGGTATATGTATCTTGATCAATATTGCGCTGTATCACTAAAGTTGCCGCCAAAATAATGAGGCTGACAGGAATGTAAATATGGAGTGCAACCCAAGCGATCAGAGCGGGGGTGATGCCCCAAATCCAGGCATTACGATCAATCCAGCGGTCACCGCTCGGTGGTTTACCAAGGGCATGCAGATTAGCGCCCCAATGCAATGCCCCCATAAAAGCCACAATGATGGCACCATAACTTGCAATCGATTCAGCGCTAAGGTAGTTCAGCGGAGTCGGTGCCAGTTGCACCATTAAGGCAAGGCCAATAAACGGGATCAAACCTGCATAGGCTAAATAGCGTACGACTGGCGGTAGTGGATTCACAAACTTTCCTTCAGATGTTGATATCAAGCTTACTGCTCATAGTGAAAGACGCCACGCCCGGTCTTGCGCCCAAGATAACCGGCGGCAACCATCTCACGCAGAAGCGGGCAGGGGCGATATTTTGAGTCACTAAAGTTTTCAAAAAAGACTTCCATGACTGCAAGACAAGTATCCAAACCAATGAGATCGGCCAAAGCGAGCGGGCCAATCGGCTGGTTACAGCCTAGTTTCATGCCGGCATCAATATCTTCTGGACTAGCCAGGCCCTCTTGCAAAACAAAAAAGGCTTCATTAATCATCGGGATCAAAATGCGATTAACGACAAAGCCGGGAGAATTCTTGACCGTAATCGGTTCTTTGCCAATCTGTTTAGCCATCTCGATGATGGCATGGTGGGTAGCATCGCTCGTTTGAAGTCCGCGTATCACCTCAACCAAAGCCATTAATGGGGGTGGATTAAAAAAGTGCATCCCAATAAAGCGCGCAGGATCGGAATTGAGTGCTGCGAGCTTGGTGATTGATAGTGAAGAAGTATTGGTGGCAATGATGGTGTCTTTGCCCACGATTGCATCAATCTGTTGCAGAATTTTTTCTTTTACGGCTTGGTTCTCGGTTGCTGCTTCGATCACCAAATTCAGACCCTGAAGATCTGCATACGAGGTGCTACCTTGAATGCGTTTAAGTGCTTTATTTTTATCATCAACACTTAAGGTTTCTTTCTTGATTAACCGATCTAGACTTTTACTGATTTGGCTCAGGCCGCGCTCGACAGCAGCATCGTTCATATCGATCATCACAACATCTAGGCCAGCCATTGCACACACTTGGGCAATGCCGTTACCCATTGTCCCGGCTCCAATAATGCCTACGGATTGAATAGTCATTTCACTTCCTTTTTTGATACTGGCTCGCGCCGAATAATAGGTCTCTAGCTTTATCATCTGTCAAAGGCTTGCGCAGATTGGTGAGCACTTCAACACCCCGCCTAACCGCTGGTCTAGCAGAAATCTTTTCAAACCATTTCTTGAAGTGGGGGAACTCATCGATCTCAATCCCTTGATTTTTCCAGTTACGAGTCCATGGAAAGATCGCCATGTCAGCAATGGAATACTCATTACCAGCGATGAACGGATGTTTGCTCAGTTGTTGATCTAGTACGCCGTATAAACGTTTTGCCTCATTGGTGTAGCGATTGATTGCGTACTCAATTTTTTCTGGGGCATAGATGCGAAAGTGATGGTTCTGTCCCAACATGGGGCCTAGTCCACCCATTTGGAACATTAACCATTGCAAGACCTCATACTTTGCACGCGTACTCTTTGGGAGAAATTTGCCAGTCTTCGCTGCAAGGTAAAGCAAAATTGCACCTGACTCAAAAATGCTGATGGGTTTTCCATCAGGACCATTTGGGTCAACCATGGCCGGGATTTTATTGTTAGGGCTAATGTTTAAAAACTCAGGCTTAAACTGATCGCCTGCTCCGATATCAATTGGATGGGCAAGCCAGTCTTTGCCGAGACGGTAGCCACATTCCTCGAGCATGATGTGAACCTTGTGGCCATTTGGAGTGGCCCAACTATAGACATCAATCATTTGCTGGGCTGGTTTTTTACTCATATTGATATTCCTTGGTTACTTTAAGCTCACTAATAGGGTAGTTTAGGCAGTTACGGGCACTTAGGTTGAGTAATCGCTAGAATGGTATAAATATTCTTAAATTGTGCCATGTTGATCGTCCTTTCCCCAGCAAAATCCCTTGATTACGAGACTCCCGCCAAGGTTAAGTCAAGCATCTTGCCTGAATTTGTTACCGAATCAGCAAAGCTGATTGCCGATCTCAAAAAGCTCTCCCCACAGGAGCTTGCCAAATTAATGGGTGTATCAGACCAACTAGCCGCCCTCAACGTTGGTCGTTACCGGGATTGGTCAAAGAAGTTCACTCAGGAGAACAGTAAGCCTGCGATTTATGCCTTTGATGGGGATGTCTATGATGGTTTTGATGTCAAAACCCTCAGCCCCAAAGCGGTGGAATTTGCACAGGACCATATCCGGATTTTGTCGGGACTATACGGTGCTTTGCGCCCTTTGGATCTGATGCAGCCTTATCGTCTAGAGATGGGCACGAGCTTTCCGAATGCCAGGGGTAAAGATTTATATGCATTTTGGGGCAAGCGCGTAACTGAGGCACTCAAAAAGCAACTTGAGCAAGAAAAGGAGCCATGCCTACTAAATCTGGCTTCCGAGGAGTACTTCAAGGTGGTGCAGCCTAAAGATTTGGCTTGTAGGGTGATTTCACCGGTCTTTCAAGATGCTAAAGACGGTAAGTACAAAATTATTTCTTTTTATGCCAAGCGAGCACGAGGCTTGATGGCGCGCTATGTTGTCGACCATCGCTTGACCAAGTCGGCCGATCTCAAAGGCTTTAATTTGGATGGTTATCAATATTGCGCCAGTGAGTCTAAACCCGATAAACCGGTCTTTCGACGTGCGGAGAAAAAATAAGCATGGCTATTCATCGCAGTAAAAGTTCACAAAGAAGTTCGCCTGAGACTGAACGTTTAGTGGCTGACTCTATTTCTTTAGCTGCCTCAGGTAGCCAAGTAGAAGATCGCTTTTGGGAAAACCGACTCGACGATAGACTGCTACGCTTGCTCAAAAGTCAAAATCAAAATGTGATTGATGCCGCGCTTGACCAAACCTTCCGAATTAACACGATCGCATTTGAGGTTCTGGCAGATACTGCAGAAACTTTAGCCGAGTCCATTAGCATTCAACACGAAGGTCAGCAATGGGATGCCTTATTACTAGCAATTCCCATTGTTGCGCATACGCGTTATCAAATTCCTTCTGGTCCATTACCCGCCACTGTTGTAGAGGCTACCGCTCAGGCACTTCACAATACTGTGATTGCGCCAGACACTCGCTTGGCCATTGTCCCTTGGTTATATAGCATTGATCAAATGCCTCAGTCGCATTGTCAAACACGAGTGCTAACAGAAACGCTCGCCATGGCAGCAGTCACTGGTAGCGAGATCAAGCTTGAGTTGAAAAGCATGTCTGAAACCATTGCTGTGCTGGCTGACCCACGCTTCATTGTGGCGGTGGTTGCTGCACCAACAGGGTCGGCTTTATTTCGGTGGCAGGCTGAGGCTACTCTGCGGCAAGAGCGGGGCGTGAGTCTCATTGGTTGGCAGAATGCGATGCATGATCCGATCGCTTCTTTATTGCCAGGTTGTGAGTTCGAGCTTTTATTGCCAGAAGCGTACTTTACCAACTGCCGTTTAGCTGATAAGCATGTTCGCCCCTTAAGTATCCGTGCTGCAGTCAATTTCTTAGAGTCAACCATGGGTGTTTTACCTGCGGGTCTCTCTTCAGTGGTTGGCGCCTTTGGTGAAGAGCAGGCTGATGAATATCGGATCTCTTTCAGCATCAAAGGGTCACCTGAAATCAACTACGGTGTCATCTGGCCTTTATACGATCGTGAAAGTGTTGCTAATGACGCGCTCAATGATTTGTCAGATGATGAAAGCCCAATTAAACGAATCTGTGATGCCTTGCGCGATGCTGGTGTAGAAGATGTCTTTCGTCATGCGATGCTTTTCGATCCTGAGCTGTGCGATGATTGCGGCGCACCGCTTTTTCCCGACCGCCTTGGTGAACAGGTTCATGCAGAGATGCCTGAGGACACACCGTCACAACAACCGCTATTTCATTAAACAAAAGGCCGAGAATGCTCGGCCTTTTGGGTTGTATTACGAGCTTAGAGCTTTAGTTACCTGGAGTGAATGGCTCAGCTCCTGCAAAAAGATGCGGTAGTTGTCCAGTGCGCATCCCTGCCGTCTGACAAGAGTCTGCCAAGCGTGTACCAGAGCGCATGTTAAATAACATCGCCTTATTTGGCAGTACTACTAAATCAAAACCAGAGCTTGTATTTTTGTAACGCAAGCTGCCAGGCAGAGAAGTTTCACGCTTCATCTCATAGCTCTTAGAGTCCCAATTCAACACGAGGTTATCGGTGCCACCAATCGTTTTGAATTGATGGTTATCACCGCAACTCCAAGTGAAGGTTTCGTCTGCAGCTTGGACGATGCTGCATGATCCAAGAATGGCAAACGCTAGGGAAACTTTGAGTAGTGTGCTTTTCATATTCTGAAAACTTTTTAAGAGAGCAAATGTTTAACGCCAGCCTGTTCCTCAAGAAGCTCATTGAGGGTGTGGTTCATGCGCTCGCGTGAAAACTCATCAATCTCTAAGCCCTCAACGATTTTGTACTCACCATTTTCACAGGTGACTGGAAAGCCATAGATGACATCCTTAGGTATTCCATATTCACCATTGGAAGGAACGCCCATCGTGACCCACTTGCCATGCGTACCGAGCACCCAATCGTGCATGTGATCGATGGCCGCATTGGCTGCAGATGCTGCAGAGGAAAGGCCGCGTGCTTCAATGATGGCTGCACCACGTTTGCCTACTGTTGGAATATGCACTTCTTTATTCCAAACTGGATCATTGATCAACTCTTTAACAGACTCGCCGCCAACGGTTGCAAAACGGTGGTCAGGGTACATCGTTGGACTGTGATTACCCCAAACAACCAGTTTCTCAATATCGCCAACAGGCTTGCCCATTTTGGCTGCGAGCTGGGAGAGTGCGCGGTTGTGATCTAAGCGCAACATTGCTGTGAAATTCTTAGCTGGTAAATCAGGTGCGGATTTCATCGCAATGTATGCATTGGTATTGGCTGGATTGCCAACAACCAATACTTTGACTGTGCGCTTCGCAACCGCGTTGAGTGCCTTACCTTGCGCAGTGAAAATCTGGGCGTTGGCTGCAAGCAAATCTTTGCGTTCCATGCCAGGGCCACGAGGACGTGCGCCAACTAAAAAGGCAATATCCACATCTTTAAATGCGGTCATTGGATCAGAGTGCGCTGTCATGCCTACGAGCAATGGAAAGGCGCAATCTTCGAGCTCCATCATGACGCCTTGGAGTGCCTTTTGGGCTTTTTCATCCGGAATTTCAAGTAATTGCAATATCACTGGCTGATCTTTGCCAAGGACGTCGCCATTGGCGATGCGGAATAGAAGGGAATATCCAATTTGACCGGCTGCACCGGTCACGGCGACACGCATTGGGGCTTTTGCCATTACTGTTAACTCCAAAGGAAGGTTAATTGAGGGTTGATATCAATTCGAAAACTTTTCTATTATCCATTCAACTGAATGAAGTTTAGATTTACACTGTCACAGCTGTCTTATATAAGACTTCGACATTCTGAGATTTTAGCGAATTCAAGTGTGAAATTGGAGATCTTGTGCCCGAGGCATTAACCGCAAGTGCGTCATTTAGCCCCCTTTATCAGCAGATCAAGGCATTAATTCTGGCCAGTCTACAGGCTGCAGAATGGTTGCCAGGCTCCCTGATTCCCAGTGAAATGGAGTTAGCTGCCCGTTTTTCAGTTAGCCAGGGTACCGTTCGCAAGGCAATTGATGAGTTGGCCGCCCAAAATCTTCTGGTCAGAAGACAGGGTAAGGGTACTTTTGTCGCAACCCACCACGAGGAGGACTGGCAATATCGCTTTCTGCATTTAGTGCCGGATGAAGGTCAAAAGTTCCCCTTAATGAGTCAGTTTCTGACTTGCAAAAAGGTGAGGGCCAATGCAAAAGATGCTCAATTGCTTAAATTAAAGACGGGTGATGCCTTAATAGAAGTTCAACGAGTGCAAAGCTATGTTGGCAAACCCATTGTTTTTGAAGACATTTTACTTCCAGCAACACGTTTTAAAGATCTTGATTTAGAAATGCTGACCTTGTGGTCTGGCCCCGTTTATGCCCTGTACGAAACCCGCTTTGCAACCCATATGGTTAGAGCAGAAGAAAAGATTAAGGCCATTGCTGCCGATGAGCTACTGAGCACCCATCTTCATGTTCCGATTGGATACCCCGTCTTATTGGTTGAACGTCTCGCTTTTACCTATGGAAATAAGCCGGTGGAAATCCGTAGGGCACGTTATGACACAACTCAGCAACATTACCAAAATATGCTTAACTAGTTAACCCATAAAACTTAGTAAAAACCACTAAAACCTTAATTCCACCTAAAATACCTACACTTTCTGTGGTTTCCAATAGAATATGCTGCGACACAGCAAGACTGAACTGAACCTCCACCTAAATATCGAGATTGCCCATGGTTGATGCACAGCAGGACGTTAAAAAAGATAAGCCCGTGTTTCGGAATATTGGCTTAGCCCAACTGATTCATTACCGACTCCCTTGGGCGGGTAAGGTGTCGATTCTTCATCGCATCAGCGGTGCCGTTTTATTTCTATTGCTCCCATTTATTTTGTATTTGCTCGATCAAAGTCTGGCGTCCGAGCAAACCTATCAAGCATTTCAGGGTTTAACTAGCAATGTCTTGGTCAAACTCATTTGTTTGGGGCTGATTTGGTGCTTCTTGCATCACTTTTGCGCCGGCATTCGGTATTTGTTGCTGGATCTCGAGATTGGCATCAGTAAAGCTGAATCCAATCGCTCTGCGATCATCGTTTTTTTCCTCGGCTTGGGTCTAACAGCAATCGTTGGCCTCAAAATGTTTGCCATCTACTAAGGAAATCTCATGCCTCAATATCAAATTGGACCTAAGCGCTTAGTCGTTGGCGCGCATTACGGCCTTAAAGAGTGGATCATTCAGCGCATTACGGCGATTGTGATGGTGGCGTTTACCGTCGTCCTTTTAGTTGACTATTGTGTGACTGGTGGCACTGGTTATGCAGCATGGTCAAGCCTCTTTAGCAATCAATTCATGAAGTTGCTCACCCTGTTGGCTTTATTGAGCCTGTTCTATCACGCCTGGATTGGTATTCGGGATATCTGGATGGACTACGTTAAGCCGGTGAGTGTTCGTTTGGGCTTGCAGGTATTAACCGTCTTGTATTTGGTGGCTTGCGCCGCATACGCTGTACAAATTTTGTGGAAAGTGTAATTCGATGACCGAGATTAAAAAAGCTTTGCCACGTCGCCGCTTTGATGCAGTCATTGTCGGCGCAGGTGGTTCTGGCATGCGTGCCTCATTGCAACTTGCTGAGGCCGGTTTGAATGTTGCCGTCTTGACTAAAGTATTTCCAACTCGCTCCCATACCGTAGCAGCGCAGGGCGGTATTGGCGCAGCGCTTGGCAACATGAACAAAGACAATTGGCACTATCACTTCTACGACACCATCAAAGGTTCTGACTGGTTGGGCGACCAAGATGTGATCGAATTTATGTGTCGCGAGGCGCCAAAAGTAGTTTATGAGTTAGAGCACTTTGGTATGCCGTTTGACCGTAACCCAGATGGCACGATCTATCAACGTCCCTTTGGCGGACACACTGCGAACTACGGTGAGAAAGCCGTGCAGCGTGCTTGTGCAGCGGCAGATCGCACTGGTCATGCCATGTTGCATACCTTGTATCAACGTAACGTGCGTGCCAAAACCAATTTCTTTGTTGAGTGGTTGGCTCTTGATTTGATCCGCAATGACGAAGGCGATGTGGTTGGTGTTACCGCTCTCGAAATGGAAACCGGTCAGGTCTATATCTTGGAAGCTAAGGTAGTGATGCTGGCTACTGGTGGTGCAGGTCGTATTTGGGCAGCTTCAACCAACGCCTTTATTAATACTGGTGATGGTATGGGTCTGGCTGCACGCGCAGGTATTCCATTAGAGGATATGGAGTTCTGGCAATTCCATCCAACTGGTGTAGCGGGCGCTGGTGTTCTGTTGACCGAAGGTTGTCGTGGTGAAGGTGCCATTTTGCGTAATAAGCATGGTGAGCGCTTCATGGAGCGTTATGCGCCAACCTATAAAGATTTAGCGCCACGCGATTTCGTATCCCGTTGTATGGATCAAGAAATTAAAGAAGGTCGTGGATGTGGTCCTAATGGTGATTATGTCGAACTTGATTTGACTCACCTTGGTGCTGAAACCATCATGAAGCGTTTGCCATCGGTTTATGAAATTGGCATTAACTTTGCTAACGTAGACGTTACCAAACAAAATATTCCTGTGGTGCCAACCATCCACTATCAAATGGGTGGTATTCCAACCAATATTAATGGTCAAGTTGTTGTGCCAAAGAACGGCAAGCCAAACGAGATCGTGCACGGTCTCTACGCGATCGGTGAGTGCTCTTGTGTATCAGTGCATGGTGCGAACCGTCTCGGTACGAACTCATTGTTAGATCTCTTGGTCTTTGGTCGCGCCGCTGGCAACCACATTGTCGCTGCTGATTTGAAAAAACAAGAGTTCAAACCATTGCCTGCTGATGCCGGTGAGCAGACGCTTGCACGTATTGCTAAGTTGGATAACTCCAGCTCTGGTGAGTATGCGCAAGACGTAGCCAACGACATCCGCAAGACTATGCAAACCTACGCTGGTGTTTTCCGCAACCAAGAGTTAATGGATGAAGGTCTGCGTCAGATGGCTCAGCTCACTGAGCGTGCAAACCATCTCTGGTTAAAAGACAAGTCGGAGATTTTTAACACCGCACGTATTGAAGCTCTGGAAGTGGCCAATTTGATTGAAACTGCCAATGCTACGATGACTTCTGCAGCTGCCCGCAAGGAAAGTCGTGGCGCTCATTCCCACGATGATCATCCTCATCGCGATGATGAACACTGGATGAAACACACCCTTTGGTACAGCGAAGGAAACCGCTTAGATTACAAACCCGTCGTGATGAAGCCTTTAACGGTTGAATCTGTTCCACCCAAAGAACGTACTTTCTAAGTTAGAGATCGATAAGAGAGATAAAAGATGAGTGATACCCGGATTTTTGAAATTTATCGTTACGACCCAGAGGTTGATGCAGCGCCTCGCATGCAACGCTATGAGCTGGAATTAAGCGGCGAGCGCATGTTGTTAGATGCACTGATCTCCCTAAAGAAACAAGATGAGAGTATTTCGTATCGTCGTTCATGCCGCGAGGGTGTTTGCGGATCTGATGCGATGAACATTAACGGCAAGAATGGTTTGGCCTGCTTAACCAATATGTTGACCTTGCCTAAAGTGATTACTCTGCGCCCATTACCTGGCTTGCCAGTGGTGCGTGACTTGATTGTCGATATGACCTTATTCTTTAAGCAATATCTCTCAATCAAGCCTTATTTAGTCAATGACAATCCAGCGCCTGAGAAAGAGCGCTTGCAGAGCCCAGAAGAACGTGAAGAACTCAACGGTTTGTATGAGTGCATTCTGTGCGCCTCTTGCTCTACTTCATGCCCATCTTTCTGGTGGAATCCTGATAAATTTGTTGGTCCCGCTGGCTTATTACAAGCTTATCGTTTTATTGCCGATAGCCGTGACGAAGATACCGCACAGCGTTTAGACAATTTAGAAGACCCATACCGTTTATTCCGCTGCCATACAATCATGAATTGCGTGGATGTTTGTCCTAAGCATTTGAATCCAACTAAGGCGATTGGTAAGATTAAAGAGTTAATGGTTCGTAGGGCTGTCTAAGCTCATGAGTTTGAGTAATGCAGAGTTATATCGGTTAAAGAGCGATGCTCGCCGAGGATTGTTGGAAAACGACTTAATTCTGCAGCGATTTTTTGACCGGTATGCCGATGATCTCAATGCAGAAGACGGTCAAGCACTAAAGCAGCTACTGGCATTGGATGACAACGACTTGATGGACTTATTAATTGGTCGTAAGGATGAGTTGGCTGTATTGAAAGAAATTTCTTCAACTACCGCTTATCAAAAGATGATGATGCGATTGAGGGAAAAGTAGTTTTAATTAAAAAGCGGTACTTTATTTGCTGTACTTCGGAGTTTTGAATCTCAACAGATTGAAAGATTAGAGGCTAGACATGAATGAATCGAATATCAAAGCAAAACTATCATTTTCCGATGGTTCGCCGGACATTGATTTGCCAATTTATCAAGGCAGCGTTGGTCCTGATGTCATTGATATTCGTAAGCTGTATGGTCAGACTGGTAAGTTCACCTATGATTCCGGATTTTTGTCTACAGCCTCTTGTAATAGCAAGATAACCTATATCGATGGCGATAAAGGCGAGCTGCTGTATCGTGGTTACCCCATTGAAGATTTAGCCGGTAAATGTGACTTCATGGAAGTTTGCTATTTGCTGATTAACGGCAACTTGCCAAACAAAGAACAGGACGCCGATTTTAAGGAAATGATCTCGCATCACACCATGGTGCATGAGCAGATGCAATTTTTCTTGCGCGGTTTCCGTCGCGATGCGCATCCAATGGCTGTTTTGACTGGCCTGGTTGGTGCGATGGCTGCTTTCTATCACGATCAGATCGACTACACCGATCCGAAGGCTCGTCAAATTGCTCAGATTCGTCTGATTGCTAAGATGCCGACTTTGGTTGCCATGGCTTATAAGTATTCTGTTGGCCAGCCCTTTATCTATCCTGATAACAGCTTGTCCTACACCGCAAACTTCATGCGTATGATGTTTGCCACTCCTTGCGAAGAATACAAGGTCAATCCCGTGCTGGTTCGCGCCTTAGATCGCATCTTTATTCTGCATGCGGATCATGAACAAAATGCTTCTACTTCAACAGTACGCCTTTGTGGTTCCTCAGGTACCAACCCTTTTGCAGCAATATCTGCAGGAATCGCCTGTTTGTGGGGTCCAGCACATGGTGGTGCTAATGAAGCTTGCTTACAAATGCTCAATGAGATTCAGGCCAATGGTGGTGTCGATAAAATTCATGAGTTCATTGCGCAAGTGAAGGATAAGAACTCCGGTGTTCGCTTGATGGGCTTTGGTCACCGTGTTTATAAGAACTTTGATCCCCGTGCAAAACTGATGCGTGAAACTTGTTATGAGGTCTTGAAGGAGATGGGTCTTGAAAATGATCCTTTATTCAAGTTAGCGATGACCTTGGAGAAGATCGCGTTAGAAGACGAATACTTCGTCAGCCGCAAACTGTATCCAAACGTCGATTTCTACTCAGGTATTGTGCAGCGCGCTCTTGGTGTGCCAACTGAAATGTTTACCTGCATCTTTGCATTAGCAAGAACCGTAGGCTGGATTGCCCAATGGGAAGAGATGATTACCGATCCTGAATATAAAATTGGTCGCCCACGTCAGTTCTATACCGGTGAAACATCACGCAAAGTTCCAGCTTTAGCAGATCGTAAATAAGGTTTATATGTCACGTACGCTTTACGATAAATTATGGGATGACCATGTCATCTACTCCGAAGAGGATGGCACGGCGACGATCTACATCGATCGTCAGCTGTTACACGAAGTCACCAGTCCTCAGGCATTTGAAGGCTTGAACTTAGCGGGTCGTCCTGTTTGGCGTATTTCTGCCAACCTTGCGGTATCTGATCACAATGTGCCAACGACTGATCGTTCACAAGGCATTAGCGATCCGATTTCTAAATTGCAGGTCGATACTCTCGATCAAAACTGCGATGCCTTCGGTATTACGCAATACAAAATGAATGACACTCGTCAGGGCATCGTTCATGTGATTGGACCAGAGCAGGGCGCCACCTTACCTGGCATGACCGTTGTCTGCGGTGATTCTCATACCAGTACCCATGGTGCATTTGGTGCCTTAGCGTTTGGTATCGGCACTTCAGAGGTTGAGCACGTTCTGGCTACTCAAACCTTGCTCATGAAAAAGAGCAAGAATATGTTGGTGCGTGTCGACGGACGTTTACAACCCGGCAGCACTGCAAAAGATATCGTATTGGCTGTCATTGGCAAAATTGGAACAGCGGGCGGTACTGGTTACACAATCGAATTTGCCGGCGAAGCTATCCGGAATTTATCGATGGAAGGCCGGATGACCATCTGCAATATGGCGATTGAGGCTGGCGCTCGCGCCGGTTTGGTTGCTGTTGATGAAACAACAATTGACTATCTCCAAGGCCGCCCTTATGCACCAAAGGGCGAGGCTTTACGTCATGCCCTGCAGTATTGGCGCACCCTGCACTCTGATCCCGGTGCTCAATTTGATTCAGTGGTTGAGCTGCGTGCAGAAGAAATTGCTCCGCAAGTCACTTGGGGTACTTCGCCAGAAATGGTTTTACCCATCAGTGATCGTGTGCCTGATCCTGAGAAAGAGCGGGACCCTAATAAGCGTGATGCGATGGAACGGGCTTTGCAGTACATGGACTTGACGCCAAACACACCGCTAAGCAATATTACCGTCGATAAAGTATTCATCGGCTCTTGTACTAATAGTCGCATCGAAGACCTGCGGGCTGCCGCTAAAGTCGTTGATCGAATCGGCAAAAAAATTGCACCGAATATTAAGCTTGCTCTCGTAGTTCCTGGATCCGGTTTGGTCAAAGCTCAAGCGGAGCGCGAGGGATTGGATCGGGTATTTAAGGCTGCTGGCTTTGAATGGCGTGAACCCGGTTGCTCCATGTGCCTTGCTATGAATGCCGATCGTCTTGAACCAGGCGAGCGCTGCGCCTCTACCTCGAATCGCAATTTCGAGGGTCGCCAAGGCAATGGCGGTAGAACCCATTTAGTGAGTCCAGCGATGGCGGCTGCTGCTGCGATTGAAGGCCACTTTGTTGATATTCGGAAAATTTCTTAAGCTTGCTATGCGTAAAACTTCCCTCATTACTAGACTCATCTTGGTAGGCTTATTTGGCATGATCTTGGCAGCTTGTGCAAACACCATGGAAGGTATTGGCAAAGATCTGCAGAATATGGGGACTTCGATGGATCCTCAATCTTCAACTAATAATTCTTCCCAAACCAAAGGGAAAGATGTTGTTGTTACACCGGTTAAATAATTATGGATAAGTTCACCGTCTATCAGGGCTTAGTTGCCCCCTTGAATCGCGAGAACGTTGATACTGATGCGATCATTCCGAAGCAATTTCTGAAATCGATTAAGAAAACCGGCTTTGGTCAAAATCTGTTTGATGAGTGGCGCTATCTTGATCATGGCGAACCCGGTCAAGACTGCGCTAACCGTCCAATCAATCCAGACTTCGTTTTAAATCAATCTCGCTATCAAGGCGCTGGAATTTTATTGGCTCGTAAAAACTTTGGCTGCGGAAGCTCGCGTGAACATGCCCCATGGGCTTTGTCTCAATTTGGCTTTAGAGCCATTATCGCCCCTAGTTTTGCTGACATTTTTTACAATAATTGCTTCAAAAACGGTCTATTACCGATTGTTCTCTCTGAAATTCAAGTTGATCATTTATTTAATGAAACCCAGGCTTTTAATGGTTATCAGCTGACAATTGACCTAGACAGTCAGCAAGTAATCCTGCCAGGCGGCACAAGCTATGCATTTGAGGTCGCCCCCTTCAGAAAATACTGCCTTCTCAATGGTTTGGACGATATTGGGCTGACTCTGCGCCATGCAGATAAAATTAAGGCTTACGAAGCCGAGCGCATTCTTAAAATGCCTTGGTTAGCCACCCAGTTGCCGTAGTTTTATTGAGTTAAAGGCTTTTCATGAAAATTGCAGTCCTACCGGGCGATGGTATCGGCCCGGAAATCGTTGCTGAAGCTGTCAAGGTCCTCAAGGCGCTAGTGCCCCAATTCACCTTGGAAGAGGCTCCAGTTGGTGGGGCTGCTTATGATCTGCATGGTCATCCATTACCTCCTGCTACCTTAGAGTTGGCCAAACAGGCTGATGCCATTTTGTTTGGAGCGGTTGGTGACTGGAAATATGACACCTTAGCGCGGGAGTTTCGTCCAGAGCAAGCCATTCTGGGTTTGCGCAAACACCTTGAGTTATTTGCCAACTTTCGTCCAGCCATTTGCTATGCAGAACTGACTGCCGCGTCAAGCTTGAAACCCGAAATCGTTGGTGGCTTAGATATCTTGATCGTTCGAGAGCTGAACGGTGATATTTATTTTGGTCAACCGCGCGGCATTCGCAGCTCAGAGTTGCCATTGTTTAAAGGTGCGCGTGAAGGTTTTGACACGATGCACTATAGCGAGCCAGAAGTGGAGCGCATTGGTCGTGTGGCTTTTGAGGCGGCTCGTAAGCGTAGCAAGAAAGTTTGCAGCGTAGATAAAGCCAATGTATTAGAAACATCGCAACTTTGGCGCGATGTCATGATTCGGGTATCTGCAGAATATCCCGATGTAGAGCTATCCCATATGTATGTTGATAACGCAGCAATGCAGTTGGTCAAAGCACCCAAAGCATTTGATGTCGTCGTGACTGGAAACCTCTTCGGAGACATTCTTTCGGATGAGGCTGCCATGTTGACAGGCTCTATTGGCATGTTGCCATCAGCCTCTTTGGATAAGAACAATAAGGGCTTATATGAACCCAGTCATGGTTCTGCGCCCGATATTGCTGGCAAAGGTATCGCTAATCCATTGGCGACCATTCTTTCGGCTGCAATGATGCTGCGCTACTCATTGGGTATGCCTGAGCAGGCAAATACGATTGAAGTCGCAGTGCAGAAAGTCCTTTCGCAAGGTCTTCGTACAGCAGATATCTATACCGCTGGAACAACGAAAGTGTCTACGGTTCAGATGGGTGACGCTGTTCTAGCGGCACTCGCTTAATTCATTCATTACTTAATTCAGATTAGTGGCTCATATGGGAAATCAAAATACACCAGTTGTTGGACTCGTTGGCTGGCGCGGTATGGTCGGCAGCGTTCTCATGGAGAGAATGCTGGTCGAGAAAGACTTTGATTTAATCGAGCCGGTATTTTTTAGTACCAGTCAAGTTGGCGGTGAAGTGCCTACCTTCAATGGTCAAAAAGTCACCAAGTCTGAAACCACTTTGCAAGATGCAAATGACATTGCTTCGCTAGCTCGTTGCGACATTATTTTGACCTGCCAGGGTGGCGACTATACCAATGCCATCTTTCCAAAGTTGCGTGCTGCTGGTTGGCAAGGTCACTGGATTGATGCTGCTAGCGCCTTGCGCATGAAAGAGGATGCCGTGTTGATATTGGATCCTGTCAATCGTCCTGTGATTGATCGTGCTTTAGCTGCCGGTGGTAAAAATTGGATTGGTAGTAACTGCACGGTGAGTTTAATGATGATGGCCATGGGTGGCTTGGTCAAAGCGGATTTGGTCGAGTGGATCAGTGCCATGACTTACCAAGCTGCTTCTGGAGCTGGCGCTCAGAATATGCGTGAGCTTTTGCTTCAAATGGGTGCTTTGCGTGACAGCGTTGCTGCAGAGTTAGCTGATCCTAGCTCTTGGATCTTGGATATTGATCGCAAGGTTACCGCTACTTTACGTTCTACTGATTTTCCCAAGCAGAACTTCCGTAATACCGCTCTAGCAGGTAGTTTAATTCCATGGATTGATGTCCCTGTCGAAAATGGACAGACCAAAGAAGAGTGGAAGGGCGGCGCTGAGTTCAATAAGATTTTAGGTAAACCCGCTTTTCGGACGCCTGGCAGCATTCCCATTGATGGGCTCTGTGTGCGCGTGGGTGCAATGCGTTGCCACTCCCAAGGATTGACCGTCAAACTTAAGAAAGATATTCCCCTCAAAGAAATCGAGAGTATTTTGGCTAACGATAATCAGTGGGTCAAAGTAGTCCCCAATGATCGAGAAATGACTGAGCGCGATCTATCGCCTGCAGCAGTGAGTGGAACCTTAACCGTACCGATTGGAAGACTCCATAAATTAGCCATGGGCCCTGAGTATCTTGGCGCCTTCACTGTTGGTGACCAGCTGTTGTGGGGCGCTGCTGAGCCATTGCGTCGTATGTTACGTATCCTCTTAGATCACTAAGGATGGAAGTGCGCTCTAGAAGACTGCTGCTAATCCGCATTATTTGCGGGTTCTTGTTGAGCTGGTCTAGTGTGGCTGGAGCGATCACTTTGGGTTCCCCCCAAGTTCAGTCTCAAGCTGGGCAACCGCTTCGAGTTGAGATACCTATTCGAGTTTCTGCTCAGGAGCAGGATGTATTAGAGAGTCTCAAGGCGCAGGTCCCCAGCGCTGCTGACTATGCTCGTCTCGGAGTATCTGGCAAGGTACTCAACTTCAATATGCAGTCGATGGTATATCGTATGCGCGACGAAAGATTAATGGTGTTAGTTGAGACTGTCGACCCCATCCCTGTTAGTGATGATCCCTTTGTCGACGTGCTGATTCAGCTCAATTGGGCTAGTGGCAGTCTAAGTAAGACCTTTACATTGCTTTTGGGCGATACACAAAAAGTGATCGTTAAACCAGGGCAAAACTTATCAGAGATTGCAGCTCAAATGGCTCCTTTTTTAGAGGGCGCTAGCTTGGATCAAGCCATGATGGCGCTTTATAAAGCGAACCCTGATGCATTTGCGAGTGGCTCAATCAATTTGCTTGCTGCTGGTGCTGAGCTGAATAAACCCAGTCAAGCTCTTCTCAGATCGATTAGTCCTGTTGAAGCAAGCCGTTTTGTGGCCGAGGCCAATGCGGAATGGCTAGCCAATCATTCTGATGCGGCTGGTGGTGAAAAAGGAAATCAAAAGATTGATTCCAAGCAAACCGTCAAGAGCAGAGAAATTCAAGATCGCTTGAAAATTGGTGCTAGTACTACCGATGCCCAAGAAAAGGCTTATACAGAAGAACTAGTTGCTAAAGAAAAAGTATTGGAGCAGACCCGCGCTAAGGTTGTGGAGCTTGAAAAGAATATTGCTGAACTACAAAAGCTAGTAGATCAGGCAAAAGGTAAAAAATCTCAAGACCAAAACTATGGCTTAGGTGCATTTGGTCCTGCATTAATTGGCTTAGGCCTTATTGCACTGACCGGAATACTACTGTGGCTATTCGCTCGCCATGCTCGTCGATCTGAGATACCTACAAACTCCTCTCATATGGTTCATCAGGTGTCTCCATTGATGCCCGTACCTGAGCGTGCAAAGTCTCTCTTTGCGGGCATTAGTCTTGATTTAGAGGCGCCCTCTAAAGTCAAGGCTGCTGACCATATTCTTGTGGATACACTCCGAGTCAAACTCAATTTGGCCAAGGCCTACATGACAATTGAGGACTATTCTGCAGCTAAAAAATCCTTAGAAGAAATCGTGCTCATCAGTAATACAGTAGATCCTTTACTAACCATTGAGGCTCAGGGCTTGTTAGCTGAGCTTGCTCAACGAAACGCTTAGATCGCAATCGTGAGAATTGCATTAGGTGTGCAGTATGAGGGCAGTCAGTTTTGTGGTTGGCAAACCCAAGCACCCCCCATTCGCTCGGTTCAAGCTGAATTAGAAAAAGCCATTGAATCTTTCATTGGTGGCGAGGGCGTTGCCAATAATCCCGTGAAGACAATTACGGGAGGCCGAACTGATACTGGCGTTCATGCCTTGGGTCAAGTGGTTCATTTTGATACTTCAGTCGAACGTTCTGATTGGTCTTGGGTCAGAGGCATCAATTCTTTTTTACCCTCTGATATTGTGATCAATTGGGCTAAGCCAGTTTCAGAAGATTTCAGTGCGAGATTTTCTGCTTATGAAAGAACCTATATTTATGCACTGCATGCTAGTCCATGCCGTGCTCCGCTAGTTGCTCACCGGGCTGGCTTTTATATGTTGCCGCCCGCTACTTGGTTTGATATACCCGCGATGAAAAAAGCAGCCGAGTGTTTAATTGGCGAGCATGACTTCAGCTCTTTTCGCTCCGCGGAATGCCAAAGCAAAACCCCCATCAAAACCCTGTATTCGATCGACATTATTTCTGAGCAACCTTGGTTGTATTTCCGGATTCGCGGCAACGCCTTTTTGCATCACATGGTGCGCAATTTGGTTGGGTCATTCTTGATGATTGGCGTTGGTAAGCAAGATGCTTCTTGGATGCAGGAAATCTTGGAGGCAAGGGATCGAAAAGTGGCTGCACCCACATTCGCTCCTGATGGTCTATATCTTGCCAAAATTGCCTATCCAGAGGTATTCCAGATCCCCGATCCCTGGTTACAGAATTCTTTACTACCGAGCCAGCTCCTCGACTATTAGGCTTGCCTAGGGCTTATTATTAGGCTTATGGGACTACTTCATTTCACGCCAGGCCATACTAGGGTCAAAATCTGCGGTTTACGTACCGAGGCAGATGTAGATGCAGCAGTCCAAGCAGGGGCAGATGCGGTCGGTTTTGTCTTCTATCCCCCCAGCCCCAGAGCAGTTACCCCAAAAACAGTAGCTCAGCTTATCAAGCGCTTGCCAGCTGGAGTTGATGCGGTGGCTTTGCTTGTAAACCCCAGTCAGGCCCAGGTAGATGAGATTCGGTCAACAGCCCCAATTAGCCTCTGGCAATTTCATGGAGATGAGTCTCCATCGGATTGCGCCCTGTTTGCTGAGGGTGAGCCTTGGATCAAGGCAGCCAGAATAGGACCTAAGTTCGCTTTTGACGAATTTTCTCTACAATATGAGTCTGCAAATGCTTTTCTCCTCGATGCTTTAGTTGAGGGTTATGGAGGAGGAGGCATCCCTTTTGATTGGCAAGGAATTCCGCAAGCATGGCTAAGCGTAAACGGGCCTCGGGTCGTTTTGAGTGGTGGGTTAAATGCGCACAACGTCGGCGAGGCGATTGCGCGTCTACATCCTTGCGCGGTTGACATCTCAAGCGGTGTCGAAATCAGCAAAGGTGTAAAAGATCCTGCACTGATCAAGCAATTTATTGAAGCGGTTCGTGCAGCAGATGTGAAGCTGTCATCCCCCTAATTGCTGTAATTTGATTTAAGAGGTAGCCATGTACGACAAACCTGATGCAAGAGGACACTTTGGTCCTTATGGTGGTGTGTTTGTATCCGAAACATTGATGTTTGCTTTGGATGAACTCAAAGCAGCTTACGCAAAATATCAAAATGATCCCCAATTTCTTGCTGAGTTTCATAGCGAGCTGAAACATTTTGTTGGTCGTCCATCACCGATTTACCACGCCAAGCGCATGAGTGAGATTCATGGTGGTGCGCAGATCTACTTTAAGCGTGAAGACCTGAACCATACCGGTGCCCACAAGATTAATAACGTCATTGGCCAAGCGATGCTAGCCAAGCGGATGGGTAAGCCCCGCATTATTGCCGAGACAGGAGCAGGGCAGCATGGTGTCGCTACGGCCACGATCTGTGCGCGCTTCGGTCTAGATTGCACTGTGTACCAAGGTTCGGTAGACGTTGCACGACAAGCGCAAAACGTCTATCGCATGAAGCTGCTGGGTGCAAAAGTTGTCCCCGTTGAGTCTGGGACTAAAACTTTAAAAGATGCTCTCAATGAAGCGATGCGCGATTGGGTAACGAATGTGGAAGATACCTTCTACATCATTGGCACTGTTGCTGGACCACATCCTTATCCAATGATGGTGAGGGATTTTCAGAGTGTGATTGGCGAAGAGTGCAAAGTGCAGATGCCAGATCTGACTGGACGTCAGCCAGACTATGTTTTGGCCTGTGTTGGCGGTGGCTCAAATGCAATGGGTATCTTCTACCCCTATATTGATTTTCCAGAAGTGAAACTGATTGGAGTCGAGGCTGCTGGTCACGGTCTCAATACCGGCCTTCACTCAGCGGCGCTCTGTGTCGGTAAGCCTGGTGTCTTGCACGGTAATCGTACTTATCTTTTACAAGATGAGAACGGACAAATTGCAGAGACCCATTCTGTTTCGGCTGGCATGGATTACCCTGGAGTAGGTCCCGAGCATGCTTGGTTAAAAGACTCTGGTCGGGCTGCTTACGTAGCAATTGATGACAAGGAAGCTTTGCAAGCCTTCCACGATTGCTGCCGTATTGAGGGCATCATTCCTGCACTGGAATCTGCTCATGCGATTGCCTATGCTTGTAAATTGGCAGGGACCCTTGGAAAAGATAAGACCATTCTGGTCAATCTATCCGGACGTGGCGATAAAGACATGCATACCGTGGCTCAAGCAACAGGTTCTGAAGGCTAAAGATTCATGTCTAAAATTACTGCTCTTTTTAATGAACTCCGAGCTACAGGTAAAAAGGGATTAATTCCTTTTATTACTGCTGGCGATCCCCATCCAAACCAAACTGTAGAACTGATGCATGCATTAGTCCGCGGTGGTGCAAACGTGATTGAGTTGGGCGTACCGTTTTCAGACCCCATGGCGGATGGACCAGTGATCCAGCGATCTTCTGAAAGAGCCTTGTCACATAAAGTTAGTCTGCATCGCTGTATTGAGATGGTGCAGACCTTTCGTGAGAAGGATCAAAAAACGCCTGTTGTTCTGATGGGCTATGCGAATCCTGTAGAGCAAATGGGAGCAGAGCGCTTTGCTCGTGAAGCTAAAGCTGCGGGTGTGGATGGTGTTTTGGTGGTTGACTATCCCCCTGAAGAATGCACCGAATTTGCTGCACTCATGAAAGCGGCTGGTGTCGACCCGATTTTTTTATTAGCCCCAACTTCTTCCCCAGCTCGGATTCAAGAGGCAGCCAAAATAGCATCTGGATACATTTATTATGTTTCTTTACGCGGTGTCACTGGCGCATCTAATCTCAACACTCAAGATGTAGCCAGCATCATTCCACAAATTCGTGAAGTAAGTGACATTCCGATTGCGGTAGGTTTTGGTATCCATGACGCCGCAAGTGCCAAAGCAGTTTCACAGACTGCAGATGCCGTTGTGATTGGTAGCCGTATCATTCGCCTCTTAGAAGAGGTTCCTGAAGGCGAGGCAGTACAATCTCTAGAGAAATTTATTCAAGAGATTCGGATAGCCTTAGACAGTTGAGATCAATATGAGTTGGATCGATAAGTTACTGCCACCCCAAATTCAGCAAACAGATCCCGCTAATCGCAAGTCTGTTCCTGAAGGCCTCTGGGTTAAATGCCCGGCATGTGAAACTGTGCTCTACAGCACCGATATCGAAGCCAATCTTTCGGTTTGTCCTAAGTGTAATCACCATATGCGGATTTCCGCTCGCCAGCGCTTGGATAGTCTTTTAGACCCCAAGGGGCGTTATGAAATCGGTGCCGATATCTTTCCAGTAGATGCGCTTAAGTTTAAAGATTCCAAGAAATATCCCGATCGACTTAAAGAAGCGGCTGATGCTTCAGGTGAATCTGAAGCATTAATTGTGCTGGGTGGAAAAATTGAGAATATTCCAGCGGTCGTTGCATGCTTTGAATTTCAATTCATGGGTGGTTCAATGGGCTCGGTAGTAGGTGAGCGATTCACTCGGGGCGCCCAAGAAGCGATTGACAAAAAATGTGCCTTCATTGTGATCACCGCAACGGGTGGCGCACGGATGCAAGAGAGTCTCCTTTCGCTATTTCAAATGGCTAAAACCAACTCAATGCTGACATTGCTCTCTAAAAAGGGTCTGCCTTACATTAGCATTCTGACTGATCCCACCATGGGTGGTATCTCAGCCAGCTTCGCTTTTATGGGTGATGTTGTGATCGCAGAACCCAAGGCCTTAATTGGCTTTGCTGGTCCGCGCGTCATTGAGCAAACCGTGCGCGAGAAACTCCCCGAAGGTTTTCAGCGCTCTGAATTTCTCATGCAAAAGGGTGGCGTCGATATGATCGTCGATCGTCGCCAGCTTCGCTCTGAAGTGGCGCGTCTACTGGCGCTTCTCCAGCAATTGCCTGAGCCTGACAGCACAGATTCTCACTAGCCATTCTCACACCCGTTAATATCGCTGCATTTGTCGAACGTTCAAAATCCATCCTTGTTTACCAGCCTCTCGGCTTGGCTTGCTTACCTTGAAACGGCTCATCCTGTCGGCATTGACATGGGGCTTGATCGGATTAATCGGGTTAAAGCTGCTTTAAATCTCCAGTTCAACTGTCCTGTCATTACCGTTGCCGGGACGAACGGTAAAGGTTCAACTTGCGCCTATCTTGAGGCGATTTTATTGGCCGCTGGTTATCGTGTTGGCATGCACACCTCACCCCATTTATTGCGCTTTAATGAGCGTGCACGAATTAATGGCGCTGAAGTCTCTGATGAACTTTTGTTGGAGTGTTTTACAAAAGTAGAGCAGGCGAGAGCTAGCCTGACTGATGCTCCCTCATTAACCTACTTTGAGTTCACAACCCTAGCAATCCTCATGCTGTTCTCAGAAACCTCTTTAGATGCAGTTATCTTGGAGGTGGGCATGGGAGGGCGTTTAGATGCCGTCAATTGCGTTGATGCCGACTGCGCGATTGTGACTAGTATTGATATTGACCATGCGGATTTCTTGGGCAACACCCGTGATGCGATTGCATTAGAAAAAGCGGGGATATTTCGTCAAGGAATCCCAGCCATTTGTGCGGATCCAGTTCCACCCCAAACCCTAATCGACTATGCCGAAAATTTAGGGTGTGACCTGTGGTTGCAGGGCCGCGATTTTCAGTTTCTGGGTGATAAGAAGCAGTGGGGCTGGAGCGGCAGAGGCAAACGCTTCAGTGGCTTGGGTTATCCAGCCTTGCGTGGCGCCAACCAAATTCTGAATGCCAGCGGAGTCATAGCCGCCTTGATGGCCTTACATCAGCGTTTACCAGTGGGTGCGCAGGATATACGCAATGGATTTGCCTTAGTGGAATTGCCGGGGCGTTTCCAGGTTCTGCCAGGACAGCCAACGGTTGTGCTGGATGTGGCTCATAACCCCCATGCTGCTGCAACTTTGGCGCAAGGTCTGGACAAGATGGGCTATCACCCCTATACCTATGCCGTATTTGGGGCGATGGCAGACAAAGATATCGCTGGAGTCATTAAGCCTTTCTTGGGGATTGTGGATTTTTGGTATTGCACCGATTTACCGACCCCCCGTGCTTCAACTGCTCAGGCCTTATCCACCCAGCTTGAACTTCTCGGTGTCAAGGTAAAAAATGGTCAAGATGGCGGTATCGAAAGCTTCCAAAACCCTGCTTTAGCCTATCAAAAAGCGCTTTCTGTAGCCGGAGAGGGTGATAGAATTATCATCTTCGGATCCTTCTATACCGTTGCAGGCGTAATGGCTTATCGAAACAACCAGGCGCATTGATCCATGATTCGTTTACCGAAGCTTTTTAAGCGAAACTCGCAGTCTGATGACCTCGAAAGAGGCTCAGTTGGAATGCGTCGCACCCCTAAAAAATCTACAGCCCGTTCCTTTATTCGGGCCCAAGAAAATGAAGAGCCGGCTTTAACTGAAGATCCTGAAACTCAGCGTGCGCGCCATCGCTTGATTGGCGCCAGTATTTTAGTAATCCTTGCTTTCATCGCCTTGCCTCGTATTTTGGATAGCAAGCCCAAGGCAGCTAGTAATGATATTGCTGTGAATATTGTCACAAGCCTTCCGGTTCCGGGTATGAATTCTGAGACACCGGCAAACATTAAATCCAATGTGGCCCCCCAAGCAACTCAACCTGCAGTCGCTCCGGTTGCACCAACTCCAGCACCATTGCCAGCACAGAACAATAAAGCCGAACCCAAGCTCGAAGCGAATACAAGCGCATCTCAAAGCCCAACACCACCCACAGCAAGTGCTGCCGATACCAAATCTAGCCCGCCACCAGCTCCTGCCAAGTCTGCAGCATTGGGCTTAGCTGCTGGAGAAGAAGTGGTCGCTTCTAGCAATAAACCAAAAACCAACGCAGATCCCGCTACCACTAAACCTGGTGCCAATCCTGCGGGTAAATTTGTGATTCAAACAGAAGCGTTTAAGTCAGAAGATCGACTGAATGGCTGGTTAAGTAAGATGAAGGCTCAAAAGATTCCAACCTATGTGATTAATAAAACCACCTCTGATGGCACTAAGCTCTTTGTACTAAGAGCAGGCCCATTCCCGGATAAAGACGCTGCTGAAGCAGCAGAGAAGAAGATCAAGGCGCTGGGACTCAATAGCCGCATTGTGGATGCCGGTAAATCCTAATGGACCTCATATCCACCTTAAAGCTAACAACGGTGGATTACTTCACCCTAGTGGTATTGCTCACATCCGCTTTAATCGGAATCTCTCGCGGTTTATTTAAAGAAGTGCTCGCGCTCGCTTCATGGTTTGTAGCGGCTTGGGTAGCTTACCGTTATAGCAATTACCTATCTACAGAGTGGCTCTCCAGCTTTCATCTGGAAGAGTTGGTTAGCCTCGGTGCAAGCTTCTTGATTCTCTTTGTCCTTACTCTGATTGCCTGTGGACTTTTAGGTGGCATCGTTCAAAAAATTATTCTATCGGTGGGATTGAGTTTGACAGATCGTTTCTTGGGTCTGATTTTTGGTTTGATGCGGGGCATTCTGATTGTTGTGGTCTTAGCAACATTGGCTTTATTAACCCCAATTCCCCAAACCATTGCTTGGCAACAGGCTTTGACAAGACCAGCGATTGAGACCGCAGTCGGTTTTATTAAAGCCTGGTTACCAGAAGACTGGGCGAAGCAATTAAATGATGCAGTACCGAAAGTAGTTATTCCATTAACCATAGGGAATTAGGCATATGTGCGGCATAGTCGGAACAGTCTCCCATGCACCAGTAAATCAATTACTGTATGACGCTTTGTTGCTATTGCAGCATCGTGGTCAAGACGCTGCAGGCATTGCAACGATGAATGGTAATTCTTTTACGATGCATAAAGCAAATGGCCTAGTGCGTGACGTTTTCAGAACTCGCAACATGCGTAGCCTGGTTGGTAATGCGGGTATCGGTCAGGTGCGATACCCAACTGCCGGCTCAGCCAGCAGCGAAGAAGAAGCGCAACCTTTTTATGTGAGCGCACCTTACGGCATTATCTTGGCGCATAACGGCAATCTGACCAACGCACCAAGCTTGCGGGTTGAAATGGCCTATCGTGATCGTCGTCATATCAATACCAGCTCTGATACCGAGGTTTTGCTGAACGTATTGGCTGATGAACTTCAAAAAGAAACGAATAGTGCTGCTTTAGACGAAGGCGCCATGTTTAATGCCATCACCGCTGTATCCAAGCGTGTGAAAGGTTCTTATGCTGTTGTTGCTTTAATTGCTGGTTATGGCTTGCTAGCATTTCGTGATCCGTTTGGGATTCGGCCATTATGTATCGGCCGCATTGACACCCCCAAGGGTCCAGAGTGGATGGTTGCTTCTGAATCCGTTGCCTTAGAAGGTCTAGGATTTACTTTTGTGCGTGACGTGAATCCAGGCGAAGCAATTTACATTGATCTTGATGGAAACTTCTACTCTAGACAATGTGTTGCAGAAGCCGTGCTAACGCCATGCATATTTGAGTATGTCTATATGGCGCGTCCTGATTCAACTATTGATGGCGTTACGGTTTATAACGTACGGATGCGAATGGGTGACTACCTTGCAGAGAAGATTCGTAAAGAAACGAATGTCAAGGAGATTGACGTTGTGATGCCCATTCCGGATTCCAGTCGTCCAGCCGCGATGCAAGTGGCTAAGCGTTTAGGAATCGACTATCGGGAAGGCTTCTTTAAGAACCGCTATATCGGTCGTACCTTCATCATGCCAGGCCAGGCGGTACGTAAAAAGTCTGTACGACAAAAGCTGAATGCCATGCGCATTGAGTTCAAAGATAAAACCGTTTTGATTGTGGATGACTCTATTGTGCGTGGCACCACTTCTTATGAGATTGTTCAAATGGCCCGCGAGTCTGGCGCCAAGAAAGTCATCTTTGCTTCGGCAGCGCCGCCAGTCCGTTTTCCCAATGTCTATGGCATTGATATGCCTACTCGTAGCGAGCTCGTGGCTTATGGTCGCACTGATGAAGAGATCAACAAATTGATTGGTGCCGATCAGCTCATTTACCAGAGCGTTGAGGATATGAAACAGGCAGTACGCGATATCAATCCAGAGATTAAAAACTTTGAGGCATCTTGCTTTGATGGTCATTACATCACTGGTGATATCAACGAGTCATATCTGGATGCGCTAGAGGCGGCGCGCAATACCAGCACCGCGAAGGCAGATCGCGCAGGAGATCCGAGTGACTTTGCCCGCTCACAACTGCACTTGCATCTTGCAACCGAAGACTAAAAACGACAAGAAATGCCTCAAATCGAAGCATTTCTTGTATTTGGTGTCAAAATAGCAGTATGAAAAGTAAACCAAAACGACCCTCAGTTGACCTATCTAAGCTAGCTCTAGAGACTATTGCTGTCCGTGCGGGTACACGTCGTACTGAAGAATTTCATGAGCACTCTGAAGCACTGTTCTTAACCTCCAGTTTTTGCTTTGATAGTGCAGAGCTTGCTGAAGCAGGTTTTGCAAATGCCGATAAAGGATTTATCTACTCGCGCTTCACCAATCCGACCGTGAGCATGTTTCAAGATCGTTTAGCTGCACTAGAGGGTGGAGAAGCTTGTATTGCAACCTCCTCTGGTATGGCCGCTATATTGACTACTGCAATGGCCCATCTTCAAGCTGGTGATCATGTGATTTGCTCTCGCTCGGTATTTGGTGCAACCATTCAGCTATTTAGCAATATCCTAGGTCGTTTTGGCATCACTACAACGTATGTTGATTTGGTGGATACCAAAGCGTGGCAGGCTGCTGTGCAAAGCAACACCAAACTTTTTTATCTTGAAACACCATCCAATCCATTAACTGAGATTGCTGATATTAAAGCGATCGCGGCAATTGCGAAGAAGGCTAAGGCCTTATTTGTGGTGGATAACTGTTTTTGCACACCAGCTTTACAAAAGCCTTTAGCCCTTGGTGCAGATGTCGTGATTCATTCAGCTACGAAGTATCTGGATGGACAAGGTAGGGTCGTCGGTGGTGCGATTGTTGGTAAAAAAGATTTTATTAACGGCAAGGTCTTTCCTTATGTCAGAACCGCGGGCCCGACACTCTCCGC
>Ga0364900_10009_pt1 | contig 80504 bp, 69 predicted proteins | sample ExccelJu500002D3_FD_206974 | JGI IMG/M metagenome (GOLD analysis project Ga0364900, IMG submission 206974) | Enriched cells from Trout Bog Lake Hypolimnion, Wisconsin, USA - BchlTB.July09.5000.02.D3 | ecosystem: Environmental > Aquatic > Freshwater > Lake > Hypolimnion/Profundal zone | place: USA...
GCGTCTATGGTTATTTCTCGACTATGTCCCGTCGATTATCACCGGTTCCATTTTCCAGTTTCAGGCATTCCACATGAATCTGAGTTGGCTCCTGGATGGCTTTATTCCGTTAGCCCCTTAGCTTTAAGACATAACATTAGATACCTGGTTTTAAATAAGCGGGTACTTACCCTGATTGATTCACCGGTATTTGGTAAAGTAGCAATGATTGAGGTTGGAGCTACCAACGTAGGGACAATACAACAGGGGTTTGTACCTGGAAAAGGTGTTCAAAAGGGCGAAGAAAAGGGTTTCTTTTCCTTTGGAGGCTCTTGTGTGATTACTTTATTCGAAAAAGGCAGAATTTCGTTTGATAAAGACCTCTTAGAGCAAAGTGCCTTACATAGGGAAACCTTTGCTAAAGTGGGAGATAGGTTAGGAGAGACTTTTTAAGCATTTTTTCATTATTCTTTCTTGCCCTACCGGGAGTGCTAACCGCAGGATATAGGGGATATTAAATACGCCCGGGTGGTGGAATTGGCAGACACGACGGTCTTAGAAGCCGTTACCGTGAGGTGTGCAGGTTCAAGTCCTGTCCCGGGCACCACTTTTATCCCTCGCAAGCAGGGTCTTAATGAACTAGGGATATAAGCTATTATTAAGATGAAACGCTTCTTAAATCCCGTTCCTCATTTAACGAGTTTAAGACAATTGTTTACGTGGAGTATTTTAGTAATTCCCGTCGCTATTCTTGCGGGTTCAGCCAGCGCTTTTTTTCTGTGGTCACTAGATGCTGTAACGCATGCAAGATGGAATAACCCATGGTTACTGTACTTGCTACCTGTAGCAGGTTCCCTGATCGCTCTTATTTATACGCACTTTGGCAAAAAATCGGAGTCAGGTAATAATTTAATATTAGATGAAATTCATAAACCTGGTGGAGGTGTCCCAGCTATTATGGCTCCGCTTGTTTTATTTGGTACACTGATATCCCACTTGTTTGGCGCTTCAGTTGGAAGAGAAGGTACCGCAGTGCAAATGGGTGGAAGTTTAGCTGCCGCTTACGGTAAACTATTTTCAGTAAATTCGAAAAACATTCGAGTGCTACTTGTTGCAGGTATCGCTGCCGGGTTCGGTTCTGTATTCGGTACACCTCTGGCAGGAGCAGTGTTCGCTTTAGAAGTATTAGTTATAGGGAACTTACAGTATGATGTATTGATACCAGCTTTTGTAGCTAGTTTTGTGGGTGATCAAGTATGTCGAGCTTGGTCAATTCATCATGCTGTATATGTAATTGCTCAGCCTGCGAATTACGCTTTAGGGGCTATTGATTTTAAGTGGATAACATTCGCAGTTTTTGCGGGCGCTCTTTTTGGACTAAGCGGTAGACTCTTTGCTGAGGTGACACATAATTTACAAAAAATATTTTCATCAATAGTTCAATATTCACCACTTCGTATTTTCATAGGAGGCGTATTAATTATTGGCTTAACTTACTTAGTAGGTACGCGTGACTATCTTGGTATTGGCACTGTTTCCCAGGATCCGCACGGGGTATCGATTATGGGAGCATTTACTCCGACTGGAGCCACTGCATATAGCTGGTTATGGAAACTTGTATTTACAGCCGTTGCTTTAGGGACTGGTTTTAAAGGAGGTGAAGTTACCCCGTTATTTTTTATTGGCGCAACTCTAGGTCACACGTTTGCAATGGCTTTTGGACTCCCTGTCGACTTATTCGCTGGGCTTGGCCTTATTGCAGTCTTTGCTGGAGCCTCAAATACACCGCTAGCATGTACGATCATGGGAGTTGAGCTTTTTGGTTCACACTACTTGATCTATTTTGCGATTGTTTGTTTTACATCTTATCATTTTAGCGGACATGGAGGCATTTATTCTTCACAGCGTATTGGTGTAGCAAAAAACGGCTCTGAAGAATTAAGTGGAAAAACGCTGAAAGAGGTAAGGCTTTCATCTTGAATTTGGTTACCTCATGAAAAAATATATACCCTATATAGTATTGTATACTTCTTTGGCTTTTACTTTTTGTAGAGCCGATACCCCTAGTACTTCTGCGGATTTGTTAAAATCCACTGTATTTAATTGGGATAAGCTTATAATGCAAAAGACCCCTAATGGTCAAAGGGCGATGATACTTAATGCTCCAACAAGTACGCTCAGTCGTTTGCACCTGCATGTGACAACGCTAAATCCTGGAGAAGTAAGTGGTGCTCCACGGCTTCATATTCAAGAAGAGGTGATTATTATCAAGTCAGGTGCTGTAGAAGTTTACTGTGATGGTAAAACAACAATTGCGAATGAAGGTGCAGTTATTTTTTTCGCGGCCCACAGTATCACTGCGCAGCGAAATTTAGGCAAAGTTGCCGCGACTTATTATGTGATTAATTACGATACAGGTACGAAAAAAGAATAAAATATTCATGATAAAAATCAGCGCATGAATCCTGTAGGTAAATGCTCTTTTGGTGTTTTAACTAAAATAGTTTTTGTCTTTAGTCTGACGACTTCAGTCGCAATTAATGCACAAAAAGTAGAAGGGCCTTTGGTAACTCTTCCTGCCTTTCATGTCGTTGATACGCGTATATTGCCAGCTCTAGAAGACTGGAAGTATGCACAAGTTCCTGGATTTGAGGTTTTAAGTTCTGCATCAAATTCTACTAGTCGTGATGTTGTACATGACTTTTCAAGATTTCACCGAGCAATAGATGCAATATGGCCGCTTGTAAGAATGAATGCCTCTGTGGATGCATCAATTGTTCTTTGTTCGAGTGGCAAAGAGCTGAAGGAGTTTGTTCCTGAGGAAATTATCAATAACGCGGATCAAACATTAAGTCTTTCACTCGAAGATCGTGAACACGCAGCTATCGTAATTAACTTAAGTGCTATTAATGCTGATAAACAGGACGGCTCAAAAATATTACACTCCGAGTATGTGCATTTTATTGTTAATCGTATAGGGCCTAGAACTCCTATATGGTTAAAGGCTGGTCTAGAAGCTACCTTCGGCTCACTGATATACACAGAAAATCGATGCGCAATTCCAGCTCAAGAGGATTTTTTTGTTGAGGAACGTAAAGCTTTTTCAAAACGATTAAATGAAGCTTTGCTTCACTCGCAAAATATAGCCGAGTTTATCAGGCAGGATGTGCGTTATCAAAAGCTGCTTAAGGAAGCTCGCGTAGTAACTCTTAAAGAATTGTTTACTGCGGATAACGAAAATCTTTTTAAAGATGCGGGGGGTGGCTTGGATCCCTACTTAAGACAAAGCCAGGCATTTATTTCTTTTTGTTTGTTTAGTGAAAATGGAAAGTATCGCGATGCATTCACGCGATTTGCTTACTTAAGCGCAAGGCTTCCGCAGTCTGATGGTCTCTTTGAACAATGCTTTCATGTGGGATATGATGTGATGATGGCTTTTTTCTGGGCCAATACGGAAAATCAATCTAACCGCGGTTTTGATATAATTGGAAAAGATGGCAAGGTGGTTAAGGATGTAAATAAGCTCGAATTTGTTTTAGCTACAGATGCTCAATCATCTCGTATACGTGCCGAAGCACAACGCATGGCAGGACGTAGTGAAGATGGCAGGTACAGTTTGATTGCTGCTTATTTAAGAGGACAGAGGGATCCAGATCTATTGGCTTCACTAGGATTAGCAGAATATGCTTCCGGTAAAGAAGACCGTGCCCTGAAGTTTTTACTAGCTGCAGTAAAATCAAATACTAGATCTGTGCGGGCATATACCACGCTTGTTAAAATTGAGTTAAGTGAGTATTTAAAAAAGTCGTCTCACCATAAATTATTAGTAGATCAAGTCGCAGAACTACTAAGATTGTTATTTAAGGCCAAGTCTCTTGTACCGCCTATACCAGAAGTTTATGAACTTATAGCTCAAGTTTGGATTAATTCTTCAGTTGATCCAATGGTTGGTCATTTACAGATATTAAATCAAGGGCTTGCATTATTTCCCTTTGATACAGAGTTATTTTGTCTCGATGCTATGCTCTATGACCATATTGGTTTAAAAGCTCAGGCTGTACAAATTCTTGATGTGGGTTATTCGGTAACTGCAGATCAGGCTGAAAAACAAAAATTAGCTCAATTGAAAGCTTCGCTCGAAGCTAAAGATCGTTAGTCTCTTATTTTTTATGTTAAATCGTATTAAGTTACTTGGTGTAACACTGCTATGCTTAGGCAATGTTTGTGGGCAGACCCTAGAAACTCATGAATTACATGAACGTGTGATTAAGGATGTAGCCTACTTAGAGCCTAATCGCTTAGAGAAATGTGATATTTATTTGCCAGAACGCTTACCAACGGATCCAGCATCTCCAGCAGTTGTTTGGATACATGGAGGAGGATGGACAGGTGGAACTAAGAATGAGACGAGAGCGGCAAACATTTGCGGAACGTTAGCTAAAGCAGGTTATGTTTGTATTAATATAGATTACAAGTTGGGTGAAGGATCATGGCCTACGGATCTTTTCGACTGCAAAAATGCAGTGCGTTTTTTAAGAGTTCATGCCGCTGAATATCATGTAGATGCTGATCGTATTGCTGTTATGGGTGGTTCAGCCGGTGGTCACTTGGCTTTAATGGTAGGTCTTACCCAATCTGAAAAATCTTTAGAACCAACATCACCTTATCCAGATGTTTCAGATAGCGTAGGGGTGATTGTTGATATGTATGGACCTACTGATTTACTGAATCGTCAGGCAGTAGATGCTAATGGGAAGCAATTAGGGCATCTAGAAAATGAAGATAAAGCATCCAAGGTTTTGGGTGCTTTAAGAGAAAAAAATCCTGAAGTGTGGCGTAAGGCATCTCCAATAAGTTATATCGCCGCAGATTCTCCTCCTGTAATGATTATCCAGGGAACTGCTGATCCACTGGTCGATTACCATCAATCCCTTGAATTAAATGATGCACTAGCAAAAGCTGGAGTGCCGCATCAGTTACTCATGCTAGAAGGGGTCGGGCATCAATTTGACTTCAATACATGGAAGGGAAAAAAACTTCCTTTGGATCTTTCTACGCCAGTACTTTCTTTTTTAAGACAATATTTTGCAGTTCCTGCACATGGTGCATCTCTAGTATCTGAAGAGAAAACACCTAGGGTTAGTCTTGATTTAAATGGAGAATGGAAATTTTACCTAGCTGATAATGTTCACGGTCCAGAAACAGGATTTAATGATATATCATGGAAGACAGTTACGGTTCCTCACACATGGAATAATCTCGATGGGCAAGACGGTGGAGGAAACTATCACCGCGGTGTAGCATGGTATAGAAAGCATATTAAAGTAGACAGTGCTTATACAGGTAAACGTTTTTATCTCCAATTTGATGGAGTGAGTCTTGCTGCTGAAGTTTATGTCAACGGGGTGCACATAGGCGGACATAAAGGAGGGTTTTCGCGATTTAGTTTAGATGCAACAGAAGCCTTATTGGTGGGTCAGGATAATCTTATTTCTGTTCGTGTAGATAACACCAAGTTAGGCATTCCACCTAATAATGCAGACTTTACTTTCTTTGGAGGTATTTACCGTGGAGTAAATTTACTTATCACAAACCAAATTCAGATTTCAGCGACTGATTACGGCTCTAGTGGAGTATACCTCGATCAAATTAAAGTGACTGATAATGAAGCTGATCTAATTATTCGTTCACAAGTAGAAAGTTATTCAGATAAGGATCAATTGGTTGAGGTACATGCTACGCTTATGGATAAATTAGGTAATGAAGTTGCGGTAGCTATTAACGGAGGACAATTGAATGCAGGTGATGGAGTAGAGGAGAGGCAGAAGCTTCACGTAAATAAACCACATTTATGGAATGGGCGCTTGGATCCCTACCTTTATACGCTTAAAGTTGAGGTCATAGCCGATAAGCAGGTTATCGATGCAGTGACGCAACCAGTAGGACTTAGATATTTTAGTGTAGATCCTGACCGCGGATTTTTTCTTAATGGTCAACATCTCGATTTGCATGGTGTTAATCGACATCAAGACCGTTTAGATAAAGGTTGGGCGATTAGTAAAGCAGATGAAGCGGAAGATTTTGATCTTATTAATGAGTTGGGTTGTACTGCGATTAGGGTCTCGCATTATCAACAAAGTTCTAGCTGGTATGATAAATGCGATCAGACAGGTATTGTTGCATGGGCTGAATTCCCTTTTGTCGGTGAAGCTTCGGCAGCACCTGAATTTACTGAAAATGCTAAGCAGCAATTACGCGAATTAATCCGGCAGAATTATAATCATCCAGCTATATGTTTTTGGGGTGTTGGAAATGAGACTCGTGGAGCAGCAGCTGAGAAACTGATTACTGATCTAGCTATTATTGCTAAGGCTCAAGACTCTCAGCGAATTTCAACCTATGCTTCGGACGAGCGTGACTCTCCAAAGAATTGGCATACTGAAGTGGTTGATTTTAATTATTACGCTGGTTGGTACAAAGGCCAGATGTCTGAGTTGCCAACTATGCTTGACGATATGCATAAGAAGCATCCACAAAATGCATTTGGATTAAGCGAATACGGTGCAGGAGCAAGTATCTTTCAGCATCAAGACCCCGTGTATCAGCCAGTAGCGAAGGCTCGATTTCATCCTGAAGAATATCAGGCTAAACTACATGAATATTATTGGCAAATATTGAAGGATCGTCCGTATGTATGGAGTAAGTTTGTATGGTGTATGTTTGATTTTGCTTCAGATGGAAGAAATGAAGGAGATCAACCAGGTCGAAATGACAAAGGACTCGTTACCTATGACCGTAGAATTCGTAAGGATAGTTTCTATTGGTATAAGTCAAATTGGAGTCATGAGCCTGTAGTTTGGATAACGAGTAAGCGTTTTCTTGAGCGAAGAAAAGATACTACGGAAGTGAAGGTTTATTCAAACGCAGTAGAGGTGGAGTTATTTCAAGAAGGCAAGTCGTTAGGAATGAAGCATTCGTCTTCGCATGTCTTTACATGGCCTAATACTAAACTAAAAGCTGGAGAGAATCATTTTTCGGCTACCGCACATTATGCAACCTTAGAAATATCAGATGCTTGTACGTGGCTTTATGAGCCTGCAACTCGAACTAAGGTACCATAGAGGTAGCGCTTGCGAATGCACGTTGAGTTGATAGATTAAACATATGGCTACTCTATACGAAACCCTTCGCGCCGATATTATCACAGCCGTTAAAGCACGTGACACTGTTACATCGACAGCCTTAAGAACCTTAGATGCCGGAATACAACGTGCATCGATTGATTTAAATAAACCTATTGATGATCAGTTGGCTATGACAGTGCTGCGCAAATCTGTTAAAAATCTTACAGATGCGTGTGCCGAATTCGCGAAAGGCGGAAGATCGGATTTGGTTGCTGCTAACCAGTCGGAAATTAAGGTTCTAGAAAAGTATCTTCCTGCTGGATTAGATCCAGCAAAGCTTGAAGCTTTGGTGGTAGCAGCAATACAAGAGAGCGGTGCTCAAAGTAAAAAAGAAATGGGCAAGGTCGTGGGTCTACTTAAGAAACATCCAGATGCAGCGCTTGTTGATTTTGCTTTAGCTAGTAAACTCATTCAAGCCAAGTTGCCTTAAATGCTATTTGTACATGTGGTTTATAAAAATCGATTGAAGGCATTTTTTGCCTTTGCTGTTCGGACGCTTAGCTCAGTTGGTTAGAGCACGTGCTTCACACGCACGGGGTCTGCGGTTCGAGTCCGCAAGCGTCCACCATTAAACCTAATAAAATATATTGTGTCATTAGATAATACCGCAGCAAATTTGAAAACGCAGGCTCAATCGGGTTTTCATTTAATGACTAAGCCCACTGGCTCCCTGTGTAATTTAGACTGTAGTTACTGTTTTTACTTAGAAAAATCAGAACTATATTCCGATACGAGTAATTTCAGAATGCAACCGGAGGTCTTGGAGACCTATATAAAATCTTACATCGAAGCTCAGCCTGTAGAAGAGGTTAATTTTGCTTGGCAAGGTGGTGAGCCAACACTGCTTGGAGTAGACTTCTATCGTAAAGCAGTACTTTTGCAAAAAAAGTATGCTGGGGATAAAAAAATAAATAATGCTTTTCAGACAAACGGGATATTGATTAACGAAGCATGGGCAGATTTTTTCTTAGAGAATAATTTTTTAGTGGGTATTAGTATAGATGGTCCAGAAAGACTTCATGATGCATATCGTGTAGACCGTGGAGGGAAACCCACATTTCAAAGGGTTATGGCTGCAATAGAGCTATTAAAGAAAAAATCAGTTGAGTTTAATACGCTTACAACCGTACATCGCAAAAATTCGTTATTTCCAATTGAGGTTTATCGTTTTCTAAAAGATATCGGTTCAGGCTACATTCAATTTATTCCGATTGTTGAGAGAAAGCATCAAGGTGTGTCTCAGTTAGCTTCTCCGCCTGATCCTACAAAAAAAGATGATTTAGTTGAGGTAACTCCGTGGAGTGTTGAATCTAGTCAGTACGGAACTTTTCTATCTGCAATATATGATGAATGGGTTAAGTTTGATGTTGGGCGTGTGTTTGTTCAACAGTTTGATTCTGCTTTAGCAAATTGGCTTGGTTATCCTGCCGGTATATGTGTTTTTTCTGAGAAGTGTGGGAGAGCTCTAGCGGTTGAGCATAATGGTGATGTGTTTAGTTGTGATCACTATGTTTATCCGCGTTACAAACTAGGTAACCTAATGAACACAAGTTTGGCTTCAATGGTTGACTCACAGACGCAGGAAGACTTTGGAAATGCGAAAGCCTTAGCACTGCCTGAGTATTGCCGTTCTTGCGAGGTTCGTTTTGCTTGTCACGGTGAATGCCCTAAGCACCGTTTTCTGTTAACACCTACGGGTGAACCTGGACTTAACTATTTGTGCGCAGGATATAAAAAGTTTTTTCGTCATATAGATTCTGGAATGCGAACGATGGGAGCTTTGTTTAGCTCTCAACAAGCGCCTGCAAGTATTATGCAGCTTCCTCGATCTGAGTGGATTCCAAGCAGATTTAAGTAATAAAAAAAGCCCCGACATGGCGTGTCGGGGCTTTTTTATTATTAAGAAAAACTTACTTTGCGAGTTGAGCTGGAATAAATTCCGTGCGAACTGCAGCAGCTAGTAAATCAGGAGGAAGTAGGCCTTGATTTACTAAGAAATCATTAAAGGCTAGACGATCAAACTTGCTGCCAAGTGTGATGCGAGTTGCTGCTTGGAGTTCCATAAGTCGGGTATAACCATAGAAGTAGGAAGTCGCTTGTCCTGGCATTCTAAAAGTAAAGCGATCTAGTTCTTCACGTGCAAATGCTTCGGATAAGCATACATCATTAACCAATATGTCGTGTGCTCGCTCTTTTGTCATGAGTCCTAGGTTTAACATCGGATCGCTGAATGCTCTTACAGCTCTTAAGAGTCTTAACTGAAGTGCAATTAACTGTCCGTCTAGCGGTTCGTATGGAACCATCTCGGCCTCTGAATAGAGTGCCCATCCTTCTACATTAACGCTGTTAAAAGCGAAGATGCTTCGGGCTAACGAGACGCCACCTTCAACCATGCGCGCAAATTGTAATTCATGTCCTGGTCTACCTTCATGGGCGGTTAGTGTCCAAGCACCTGCTTTAAAAGTGAAGTCATCATATTTGTCACTAGCGTCTCCCTTGGCGGAAGGATTTCCTAGAGGAAGTACAAACGCACCCTGTTCTCCATGGTTGTTGAGTAGTGGTGGTGGCTGCATATGTGGAGCAGGCTGTACAGCAGACTCAGCTTCTGAGGCAATGCGCATTGCCATAGGGCGATCAGGCAGAGTTGCTACGTGATTTTGACGAATCAGTTGTTCAATTTTAGGAATAACCTCTGTTTTGTAAAATGCTTCAGTTGATTCAGGTGCTAGTTGTTCACGCTTTAAGTGCCGAATAACATCTTCGTAACGCGTTTCAGACCAACCGTGATTCGCAGCAACAAGGGGAGCAATGATAGCCATTTCATTTCTTATTTCGGAATAAGCGAGTTGTGCTTTAGAAATTAATTCGCGAGGAGGGATGCTTAATCCAACTTCTTTTAGGTCATGAGCATAAACTTCTTCTGGTTGCACAAAATTCGCACGTGAGTGAGGTAGTACTACACGTTTAATCCAAGCTGCGTAGTCTTTTAGTTGAACATCTAAAGCATTAAGAGCTTCCTCGGCTCCTGGAGTTTTATCCAGATGATGTTTAACAAATAATTTACGTATGCCGGTAGAGAATCTCAGCGTGTCGGTTATGTCCTGTTCCACCTCTGTACGAAATGGTCCCTCTAAAGATGTGTTATTTAATTTTTCTTCGAAACGCTGTTTTGCTAATTCAGTAAAAGCAGTTGTTCCAGGTAGTAGCCCAGTGTAGCGCTGTAAACGAGCTACAGCAGCAGCATGTCTAGTTGCCGAAACTTGGTCATTTAATAGTCCAAACTCACCACCAAAAATTGCTTTTCCAGCAGAGATATAAGGTAAAAAGTATTTTTCACTTAGCTGCTTACCCTCGATGCGCTCTGTTGTAGCATCGATCATAATTTGTAGGTCTTGTTTTACACGCGTGTCGGTTTCTTGGGCGAACTTCGCTTCGAGCTTTGCCTTAATTTTTGTTAAGGCAGCTTGAGAGCGCTCAGAGACTTGAGGTTTTAAGTCTGCAACAAGCGTATCGTATTGAGTTAGGCCATAACTTGAGGCCATCTCAGGGCTAAATTGTCCCAATGTTTCAAGAAGCTCTTGAGCATTAGCATTACTTTTATTTACCCAGTCAGGTGTGGCATTCAAGGATGCTACAGTGGTGACTAGAATTAGGGTGATTTTTGTAATAAGACGCATGAATTAATTCATATATATTTTAAGGTTAAGGGCAAGTGGGAGGATTGTTATTTAAAGAAAGTGCATTTTCGAACGAATACAGTACAGTTTCGATTTAACGACTTACCCCGCCGCTATGTTTATTTATGCTTTAACTATATTTTCAGGAGCATTTTTACTTTTTGAGGTAGAGCCACTCATAGGTAAATATATTTTGCCGTGGTTTGGGGGGAGTCCCGGTGTGTGGACCACATGCTTACTATTTTTCCAATGCGCGCTATTATTAGGCTATGCCTATGCGCATCTAGGTAGTCGTTATTTAAAACCTAAAGTTCAAGCCTACTTACATTTTGGACTGCTGTTCATTGCCCTATGTTTTTTACCCATTACTCCATCGCAGGCATGGAAACCTGACGGCTTAGAGAATCCAATTGTAAGAATTTTGGAATTATTAACGCTTAATTTAGGCCTACCTTACGTTCTTCTTTCAGCTACCGGGCCTTTAGTCCAGCGCTGGGTATGTCTTGTTTACCCAAAAAGTTCAATTTACCGACTTTATGCTCTATCAAATGTTGGATCTTTGCTGGCTTTGGTGAGTTACCCGTTTTTATTTGAATGGCTATTCTTGCGTAATGAACAAGCTTACTTTTGGGGTAAGGGACTTATTTGCTTCACGATATTTATAAGCATCTGTGTTTATAAACTATCAAAGAATGCATTAGTTGATCAATTAAGTTTAAGTAATGATAGTAATGATACGCATGCAGTGTCGTTTGGAAATAAGGTACTTTGGATTTTTTTACCTGCACTTGCATCTATGTTGCTACTGGCGACAACAAATAAACTTTGCCAAGACTTAGCTGTTATACCTTTTTTATGGGTTTTGCCTCTAGCTATATATCTATTTAGTTTTATTTTAGCATTTGATCATACGTGGTGGTATAATCGTACGCTATACATCGTGCTCCTGATGGTTAGTTTGGCGACAGTAGTTGCGTTAACATTCCTTGATGAAGAGGCGCCGATACTGATGCAAGTAATAGGCTATTCCGGGGCTCTTTTTATTGCCTGCATGTTTTGTCATGCTGAGCTATATCGGAGGCGTCCTATAGTAAGTAAACTTACCTCGTACTATCTTTTTATCTCTTGTGGTGGCGCCTTAGGAGGATTCTTGGTCGCGGTTGTTGCCCCTCTTATTTTTAAATCTTATCTAGAACTTCAATTAGGCTACTGGTTTGTAAGTTTAGCAGTGTGCTATGTTATAATAGAGGCTAACGATAAATACGCATCTTGGGCATGTGGTTTAGGATCAGTCGTTGGGTTTTTTGTAGCAGTAGGATTAATGACACTATCTGATAGCTCAGGCTTTTGGGTGACTGATTTAATCCGTGGTTATTTACCTTTTATTAAAATTAATAGTTTATCTGTAGGAATTGGGCTCGCTGTACTTATTGGTTGCTTCATCGATTTTAAAACGGGTTTTGCTAGAAAATGGTCTCCTCGTCTAGCCTTGTACTCGTTATTTATTGCATCTTTTTTGGGATCTCTTTTTTGGACTCAAATGAAAACGGCGCGAGTAGGACTTATAGATTCTTCGCGAAACTTCTTCTGTGTTCTAAGTGTATTCGAATATAGATCTGATGAGACGGGCGATATTTATAGAGTTCTACAGCATGGCCGTATTATTCATGGTATTCAGTTTGTAGAAAAATCTAAGTCGATGAGACAGACAACATACTACGCACAAGGTAGTGGTATAGGTTTAGCCATTAATAGTCTTCCCAAAAATAAATCTCGCACCCTTGGACTAGTAGGCATGGGAACGGGGACGCTAGCTTCATATGGAAGAAAGGGTGATCTTGTTAAGATTTATGAGATTAATCCACAAGTGCTCCAGATAGCACAGAAAGATTTTTCCTATTTAAGACAGAGTGCTGCACATGTTGATGTGGTCATGGGTGATGCAAGGCTCTCGATGGAAAATGAATTAAAGCAAAACAATATTACTCGTTTTGATCTTCTTGCGCTTGATGCATTCAATAGTGACGCAATACCTGTGCATTTACTTACTACAGAAGCATTCGAAACTTATTTAAAGTTACTTAATCCAGAGGGTCTTATTGCAGTACATATTTCTAACCGTTATTTTGATTTACAGCCGGTGGTCGAAAAATTAGCTAAGCACTTCGATTTAGGGTGCGTTACAATATCTGATGATAATGTTCCTGACTGGTGGGTTTATGAAACTTCTTGGATGATTGTTGGGCCTAAAGCACTTTTGAACCAAACGGCAAATCTCGTCGTTCGAGCCGATCAACCAGAGACGGCTAAGGCAAACACGCTTAAGTTATGGACAGATGACTATACAAGTCTATTTAAGATATTGAAGTAGAATAACTTAGATATTATAAATGCAGATAAAGAATTGAGGTTTTCTCGTGGCTTGCCTCTGCTCTAGGTACAGTCAAAACTTATCCCTTACATGAAAAAGGCACTTATTACAGGTATAACTGGTCAGGATGGATCTTATCTTGCAGAACTGCTCTTGTCGAAGGGCTATGAGGTTCATGGCGTAATACGTAGAGCCTCTACGTTTAATACGAGTCGAATTGACCACCTGTACCGCGATCCACACGTCAAGGATACGCGCTTATTTTTGCATTATGGTGATTTAGCAGACTCTGTACAAATGGTTAAACTATTGTATGAGCTACAGCCTGATGAAGTATATAATTTAGGTGCTCAGTCTCATGTGAGGGTTTCCTTTGATATTCCTGAATACACAGGTGACGTAGATGGGCTTGGCGCGCAGCGCATACTTGAGGCAATTCGCGAAGCAGGACTTGTTAAGAAGGTTCGTTATTATCAAGCCTCTTCCTCCGAAATGTTTGGTAAGGTTCAAGAAGTCCCACAGGTTGAAACTACTCCTTTTTGGCCGCGCTCACCTTACGGCTGCGCAAAAGTGTATGCTTATTGGCTAACGGTAAATTACCGTGAGAGTTATAATATGCATGCTAGCAACGGTATTTTATTTAATCACGAATCGCCTCGTCGTGGGGAAACCTTTGTGACCCGTAAGATAACGCGTGCAGTAGCTCGTATTAAAATGGGTCTACAAAATGAGATTTATTTGGGTAATCTGGACGCGCGTCGGGACTGGGGATACGCTAAAGAGTATGTTGAGATGATGTGGCTTATGCTTCAACAAGATGCTCCAGATGACTATGTCGTTGCGACAAATGAAACCCATAGTGTAAAAGATTTCTGCAAAGAAGCATTTGGTGTCGTTGGATTAGATTGGGAGAAATACGTAAAGTATGATCAGCGCTATGAAAGACCTGCTGAAGTAGATCTTTTAATTGGTAACCCAGAAAAAGCTCGTCGCAAATTAGGTTGGGAGCCTAAGGTGCGCTTTAAGGAATTAGTTAAAATCATGGTTGAACACGATCTCGAAGAGGCTAAACGCGAGGCACGTATTGCTCAGCTTGATAATCCAATCGCTAAAAAATAATTTGTTTTAAACGCGTGAAGCTTTTTATAGCAGGACACAGAGGGATGGTAGGATCTGCACTTGTTCGCAGATTTAAGACGGAGTCTGGCGTTACGCTTATTCTTAAAACTAAGCAGGAGCTTGATTTAACTAACCAGGCTCAGGTAGACGCTTTTTACGCTAAGGAAAAACCGGATGTAGCGCTTATAGCAGCTGCTAAGGTTGGAGGTATTTTGGCGAATAATACATATCCTGCTGAATTTTTGTACGAAAACTTAGCGATCGCTTCTAATACGATACACGCTGCTTATAAACATGGAGTGAAGCGCTTACTTTTCTTAGGTAGTTCATGTATCTATCCTAAACTTGCTCCTCAGCCTATGCGTGAGGACAGTTTACTCACAAGTCCGTTAGAATTGACCAACGAAGCCTATGCTGTTGCTAAAATAGCAGGATTAAAGCTGTGTCAGTACTACCGTAAGCAGTATGGAGTGATGTATCATTCGCTCATGCCGACCAATTTATATGGGCCAGGAGACAATTATAATTTAGAGAATTCTCACGTACTTCCTGCTCTCATTCGAAAATTTCATGAAGCAAAAGTGCAACAAAAAGCGGAAGTTGTTGCATGGGGTACTGGATCACCTCGCAGAGAATTTCTCTATGTCGATGATTTAGCTGATGCGTGTAACTTCCTCTTGAAAGCAGAAAATCCACCAGACTGGATTAATGTTGGAACCGGTGTAGATGTCACAATACGTGAACTAACAGAGTTAGTAGCAAAGAGTATTGGTTTTACAGGTAAGATTGTTTGGGATTCATCTAAGCCGGATGGTACGCCACGTAAACTAATGGATGTGAGTCGTATGACAGAGCTTGGATGGAAAGCGAAAGTAAGCCTCGTGGACGGAATTGAAAAAACGTACACAAATTATTTACAAGAAATTCAGTCCCGTCAGATCAGACAATAATACTTAAGCACTCCTTACATGGCTTTTAATGATGCAGAATTTAGTGCGGATGATGAAGATCTTGGAACGCGCAAATCGTTTTGGGATCATGTGCATGATTTAAGAAATGCAATTGTTCGCTCTGTTATCGCGATAGGTATCGCGATCATGATCTGCTTGCTGATTACACCTCAAATAGTCGCTTTGTTGGAAAGACCGCTCAAGCACATGCATATGTTTGAGCATCCCAAACCTACGGTAACCTTAGAAATCGGTAAGACACGCCTTGGCCCATTCGAAGTATCAAAAGAAGAGTTTCCTGCTCTTCCAGATGGAGCTGCACCTCAGGCAGTCTATCATATTCGAACTATTAAAATTGGGGACCAACAAGTTCTTACACTTGTTGCTGATACAACTACAAATCAAGAGCCGCCTTTAGAAGTAAGATTGCATAATTTAAGTCCTTCAGAGGCATTCTTTACCGCATTCCACGTGGCTGTATATGCTGCTATTATAGTATCATCACCGTTTTGGATTTACTTCTTAGGTAGCTTTATTGTTCCAGCGTTTAAGCGTAAGGAAAGGAAAAGTATATTTTCGTGGGTGACCTGGGGTGTAATCTTGGCGCTGACTGGTGTTTTATTAACCTATTTTTTTATGCTCCCTATAGCACTGAGAGCATCAATGACATATTCTAATTTATTAGGTTTTGATGCACAGGACTGGAGGGCTGATGAATATATTAGCTTTGTGTGTAAGTTCCTCTTGGGTATGGCTGTTGGTTTTCAGTTCCCGCTTGTTGTGCTTATTTTAGTGAAGATGGGTATTTTATCTCATGCTCAATTAGCTAAATTTAGACGTCATGTGATTGTTATTTCATTAGTACTTGGCGCTGTGCTTACAACTCCCGAAGTAATTACTCAAGTAGCGATGGCTGTTCCTCTTTATATCTTATACGAGATTTGTATATGGATTGCTTGGTACTGGGAGTGGAAGAAGCGTAGGGCCAGCAAGACAATAGATGTATGAAGATAAAAGGGCTGAGCTCCTTCGCTTGCCCTTTTCTAAATTTTGATTTTAGTTAACCTTTCCTTTTCATGATCGATCCAGAAATATTTACACACATCGAAACAATCAATAAGCGGTCCAACCACTTAGGGAGGTTTCTTTGACGTCGAACAAAAGCTAAGAGAAATAGATTCCCTTGAGGCAGATATGGGCAGTCCCACGTTTTGGGACAGTAATGACAAAGCCCAAAAGCACATTGTAAAACTAAATACGCTTAAGCGTACCATTTTACCATTAGTTGCTTATAATAAGAAACTCGAGGATGTGGCGATCATGGTAGAATTGGCCAAAGAAGCCGATCCGAAGGAGCGTGATGCCTATGAAGCTGAAGTAACGAGCACGGTACTTGCTTTAGTAGAAGAATTAGATCAGCTAGAAATATCTGCATTCTTAAATGGTCAGTTTGATCGCAATAATGCTTACCTATCCATTCAGGCTGGAGCAGGTGGTACCGAGTCCTGTGATTGGGCTGACATGCTATTTCGTATGTATAATCGCTGGGCAGAGCGCCGCGGTTTCGAAGTAGAAATACAGGATATCCAAGTGGGAGATCAGGCAGGTATCACGAAAGCTACAATTCATATTAAAGGTGAAAATGCCTATGGGTATGTGAAAGCCGAGCGTGGTGTTCACCGACTTGTTCGTATCAGTCCTTTTGACTCAAATAAACGACGTCATACCTCATTTTGTGCTGTAGACGTTGTAGCAGAAGTGAATGAAGATATTGATATTCAGATTCCAGAATCTGAAATCCGTGTAGACGTGTACCGCTCCTCCGGTAAAGGCGGGCAAGGCGTAAACACCACGGATTCTGCTGTACGTATTACTCATATTCCGACTGGCATCGTTGTTGTGTGTCAAAACGAACGCTCACAAATTAAAAATAGAGCGAGTGCTATGACCGTATTGAAAGCGCGTCTTTACGAAAAGAAGCTCGATGAGCAGCGCAGCGAGATGGAACGCTTCTATGGTGAAAAAGGTGAAATTGGTTGGGGTAGTCAGATCAGAAGCTATGTTTTAGCACCGTATCAAATGGTTAAGGATTTACGTACGGGCGTTAGCACAAGTGATACACAAGGTGTTCTTGATGGTGACATTGACCGTTTTGTTTACGCCTGGCTTAGGGCTGGTTCTCCACGTCATAGGAATAAAGATATTCAGATGGATGATGAATAAACCTTAGTTTCAAACCTAAACGGCATGCAGACTCTCTCTTACGAATTTATTCAGACTTCTTTGAAGAGTCAGCCTTTGTTTGAAGCTAAGACATGGCAACTTTCTCCTTCAGCATGGGAATTGTCTAAAGAGCAAGTACAGGATTTGCAGCAAATAGGCTCTGCGTGCTTGGAGTTTCATCAAGCACTTGAGGTGCTTTATACGCGAAGTGTAGCAGGGAAAAACTTACTTCGAAACAAGCAACTTTCAGCGCCTTGGGTTGCTGAATATTTAGACCGTGGAAAACCTCAGTTTTTAATCGATCACGCAAGGGATTCACGTAACCGCGGCGCTATTCCTACCGTTTTAAGACCAGATCTACTTTTGACAGATGAAGGCTTTGTTATGTCTGAGCTTGATTCTGTTCCTGGTGGAATCGGGCTAACAGCATTTTTTAATCAGTTATATTCAACACCTGGTGTTAGCATTTTAGGTGAAGGAGATAAGATGATTAATAAGTTTTATTCATCACTTGCTTCACTAAGACCTGAAACAACCAATCCACTGATCGCGTTAATTGTTAGTGATGAAGCTGCTACTTATCGTCCTGAAATGCAGTGGCTAGCAAATCAACTACAAGTTCAAGGTAAGCGTGTTTTTTGCATGCGTCCTGAGGATATTTTCCCACTCGGTGGAGCACTCTTTTATGACAGCGGTGGAAATCCTGAAAAAATTGATATCCTGTACCGGTTTTTTGAGCTCTTTGATTTAGCAAATATAAAAATCGCTAAATTTATTTTTGAAGCATGGAAAAACGCTGAGGTTACGATTGCACCTCCTATGCGACCCTTTCAGGAAGAAAAACTTGGATTTGGTTTATTTCATCATCATCAGCTTAAAGAATATTGGGTAGAGGCACTTTCTTCACAGGCTTTCAAAAAATTAAGTAGTATTATTCCACAGACATGGATTATGGATCCGACGCCGCTGCCTCCTGGAGCAGTACTTGACGGACCTAAGGTGGCAGGTCGTATGTTGCGTGACTGGTCTGAACTTGCATTAGCTTCACAAAAGGAACGTGACTTAATTATAAAAATAAGCGGTTTTCATGAGACTGCATGGGGTGCTCGCAGTGTTTACTTAGGCAGTGATTCTTCGAGTAAGGAATGGCTTGAGGCAGTTACCAATGCGATAGCGCTTGCTCCAGAAAATCTTCATGTTCTTCAGCTTTATAAAAAACCTAAACGGGTAAGCCATCCTATCTATAAAACAGATGATTCGGGCGCGGTATCCGTCGTGGCTGCTGATGGACGCCTTAGGTTATGTCCTTACTATTTTGTCGAGAATGGTAAGGCTGAACTCTCAGGAGCTTTAGCTACATTCTGTCCGCCGGACAAAAAAATCATTCACGGAATGCAGGACGCAGCACTGCTTCCTTGTCTTATAAAAGCATAAACCTCTTCTGGGAAGATACCCTGCATGAGTTGTGCAAAGACTTCATCACGTCTAATACGAGCAATTTGCATGTCATCCGTATGTAACGACTGCCTAATTCTAAGTTTCGTATTTGCTGTAGGGTGAACCGTAAAATCGATAAACACGGTTCCGTTATTATTCCACAAATGGTGGTCAGGGTTACTAAAATTTAAACGAATGCTTAACCTGGGATAACTTAACTGAGTATTCATAGCTTTGGGGTACATAAGAACTAACACGTTATTTGGGCTTTACTAAAAGCATCAGGCTTTTTGAAAAAGCGCATCTTAGGGGGTAATATGCGCAATTACAGGAGGAGTTGGTGTTTGGCGTAAAACCTATACACATCCTCGTTTTCACGAGATCCAGCCGTCATTTCTCCCAGCTCAGCTGGCATAAAGTTACATTACTTTCACAGAACTTTTTTCTAATGCGGTCAAGAAAATGGTATGCTTTATTTTTCGAGTCCAGAGTTTTCAAAAATTTCTGCGCAATAAATGAAAATAAAAGACTAATAGTTTCAGTTGATATCTAAAAAGTTTAATGTAGAGTCTTATTACACCTCGTTTAGGAGAGCCTGGAGCGCCGGGCTGAGATAAAAGTACGACCTGCTTTTAGATCCTTCGAACCTGATGCGCTTAATGTCGCCGTAGGGAAAATAGGGGCTCCGAAAGTAATGGGCCTTTGTTTGCTCTGCAGTGATAGGAAGCGATTTTAAAAGTAATCCCTTATCTATTATGTCAAAGTCTAACGAAGTCTCGGTTTCATCAGAACATCGGTTATTTAAAGCGTCACGCCGCGTATACGTGACTGGTTCTCGTCCTGATATTCAAGTTCCCATGAGGGAAATCGTGCTTTCACCGACCAAATTGCACAATGGAACAGAAGTACCGAATGAACCGATACGTGTGTATGACACATCCGGCTCTTGGGGTGATAGCTCTTTTCATGCAGATCCTTCTCAGGGTTTACCTCAAGTACGTGCGGCTTGGATTAAAGAAAGAAATGATACAGAGGAAATTCAGGGGCGTGCATTAAACCCCATGGATGATGGCTATTTATCCGAGGTTCATCGTGTTCAGGCAGAAAAAGAAGGTCGTCGTAATCCGATTAAATACTTTGATCGTAAAAAACGCGTTGTTTTAAAAGCAAAGCCTGGTGCTCGGGTTAGCCAGCTACATTATGCAAGGCAGGGTATTATTACTCCTGAGATGGAGTATATTGCTATACGTGAAAATACCCGCTTACAACGTGCAAGGGAGCTGCTTGAGTTAACAGCAGATGGACCACGTAATTCACTCTGGAGACAGCATCCTGGTAATAGTTTTGGTGCCTCTATTCCAAAAGAGATTACTCCTGAATTTGTCAGAGACGAAGTAGCGCGTGGTAGAGCTATCATCCCTGGAAATATTAATCACCCAGAAGTTGAACCTATGATTATAGGCAGAAACTTTTTGGTTAAAATTAATACAAATATTGGAAATTCAGCCGTAGCATCTTCAATCGACGAAGAAGTCGAGAAGATGTGTTGGTCTGTGAAGTGGGGTGGCGATACGTTAATGGATCTTTCAACAGGCAAGAATATCCATCAAACACGTGAATGGATCTTACGTAATTGTCCTGTTCCTGTGGGTACAGTTCCAATTTATCAAGCTCTAGAAAAAGTAGGAGGACGTCCTGAAGCACTGACATGGGAAATCTTTAGAGACACATTAATAGAACAAGCTGAACAGGGCGTAGACTACTTTACTATCCATGCGGGCGTTTTACTACGCTATATCCCACTCACAGCAAGACGCATGACAGGTATTGTTAGCCGCGGCGGTTCTATTATGGCTAAGTGGTGCTTATCGCATCATAAGGAAAACTTCCTTTATACGCACTGGGATGAGATTTGTGAAATCTGTGCTGCGTATGACGTATCCTTTTCAATTGGTGATGGTCTAAGACCTGGATCAATCGCCGATGCAAATGATGAAGCACAGTTTGGAGAACTCTTAACCCAAGGTGAATTAACTAAACGTGCTTGGGAGTTAGGAGCACAAGTTATGTGTGAAGGTCCAGGACATGTACCTCTGCATATGATTGCTGAGAACATGGAAAAACAACTCAAGTGGTGCTCAGAAGCGCCTTTCTACACGCTTGGACCACTCACGACAGACATCGCGCCTGGATATGATCATATTACTAGTGCTATTGGAGCTGCTCACATTGGCTGGTACGGCACAGCAATGCTTTGTTACGTTACACCTAAAGAACACTTGGGATTACCAGATAAAGACGATGTGCGTGATGGTGTCATAGCTTATAAGATTGCTGCACATGCTGCTGATCTTGCAAAAGGTCATCCTGCTGCTCAGTACCGTGATAATGCTCTATCTAAGGCTCGTTTTGAATTTAGATGGCAGGATCAGTTTAATCTATCGCTAGATCCTGAGCGTGCTCAAGAATTCCATGACGCAACACTGCCACAAGACAGTGCGAAAACAGCTCATTTTTGTTCTATGTGTGGACCACAGTTCTGTTCCATGCGTATTACAGATGACGTAAGACGTTATGCTGAAGAGCATGGCCTAAACGAAACAGATGCGGTTACTGTTGGAATGGCAAACAAGGCTGGTGAATTTATTAAAGCCGGTGGAGAAATTTATTTAGACGGTGCTAAATGAGTAATGCTTCCACAGGCTTGACGGTCTACGTTAATGACGAACCTAGACAGGTGTCTTATGCAGCGACACTGCTTACAGTCATGCAGGAGTTGAAACTTGCTGACTCTAAAGGTGTTGCTGTTGCACTTAATGCGGCAGTATTACCCAAGAGTCAGTGGCAGATGCAGGTGTTAAGTCAGTCAGATCGCATTTTAATCATTCGAGCCACTCAAGGCGGATAAGCCCATGTCTTTACCTCATTCAAAACGTTATCCCTTAATGGCCATCACCCAACACGGTGGTCCTTTACCTCAAGAAGAGCAGGTGAAAAAATTGTGTGCTGCTGGCGTTAAATGGATTCAGTTGCGCATGAAAGAAACGCCTTATCCTCAGTGGTTAGAAACCGCACGAGTAGCGGCTAAGATCTGTAAGGATCATGGCACCATATTTATTGTAAATGACAGTGTTGATATTGCATTAGAAGTGAAAGCAGACGGCGTTCATCTTGGTCGTACGGATTTAGAGTGGAAAGAAGCGAGGCGTAAAATTGGGCCAGCTATGATTTTAGGAGGCACCGTTAATTACATTCATGAAGCACATAAAGCAGTTCAAGCGGGCTGTATGGATTATGTGGGAGTAGGTCCACTGCGTTTTACTCGCACTAAAAAAGAATTAGCACCACTCCAAGGATACGACGGTATTCGTCAGTTAATCCAAGCATTAGGAGATATTCCTGCTTGGGCAATTGGTGGTATTGAAGTCCCGGATCTTGCTTTGTGTCGCGATCTAGGTGCTGCTGGTACTGCTGTATGTTCGGCGCTTCTTAGAAATGATACTGTCACTGAAAATGTTAGCGCCTTTTTAAAGGCATGGCCTCACAACCCAGCAAATTAAAACTATGAGTTCTAAGCCACTAATTATAAACGGCGTTACCTTTGATTCCCGACTTTTTGTAGGAACAGGTAAATATAGTTCTTCTGAAGTCATGCGCAGAAGTATCGAAGCCTCTGGTTCTCAATTAGTGACCGTAGCACTGAGACGTGTAAATGTTACAGCTAAAGAGGATGATATCTTATCTCAGTTAGATACAAAAAAATACCGTCTTTTACCGAACACATCAGGAGTAAGAGATGCTAAAGAGGCGATCTTAGCTGCAGAACTAGCACGTGAAGCTCTGCAGACTTCTTGGTTAAAATTAGAAATACATCCGGATCCAAAATATCTCATGCCGGATCCTATAGAAACCCTGATTGCGACTAAAGAATTAGTGAAACGTGGGTTTGTGGTATTACCTTATGTTCATGCAGATCCTGTTTTATGTAAGCAGTTGGAAGAAGCAGGTGCAGCTGCTGTTATGCCACTAGGTGCTCCGATTGGAACTAATCGGGGTCTCGCATCACGCGTATTTTTAGAAATAATTATTAATCAATCTAAAGTCCCAGTTGTGATAGATGCTGGTTTAGGAGCGCCTTCACATGCTGCAGAAGCTTTAGAAATGGGTGCAGACGCAGTACTCGTAAATACAGCTATCGCTGCAGCAAAAGACCCTATTGAAATGGGTAGAGCATTTAAATTGGGAGTAGAGGCGGGACGCTTAGCGTATGAAGCAGGCTTGAGTGGAACTCATGCCTCAGGTCATGCAACTTCGCCACTCACCTCATTTTTGTCTCAAAGCGCATAAATAAAGTATGTCCTTCGTCGACGAGTTAAAGAAATACGATTTTAAGCAGATAGCTGAGTTGATAAAAACAAAGACTCAGGGCGATGTTGTGTATGCATTAAGTCGTGTTCGTGCAGGACTTTCATTAGATGATTTAGCTGCATTATTATCTCCTGCAGCAGAGCCCTATTTGGAGCAGATGGCTCAGCTTAGTCATCAACTTACGGTGGAGCGTTTCGGAAAGACGATGCAACTGTATGCTCCGATGTATTTGACTAATATTTGCGCTAACGTGTGCACCTACTGTGGATTTAGCGCTCAAAATAAAATTCCTCGTAAAGCTTTAAATGACCAAGAAATACTTGCGGAAGCGGAGGTCATTAAATCACATGGATTTAATCATTTACTGTTAGTTACAGGAGAATCGTCTCGATATGGGGCGGATTATATTGCTCATGCGCTTTCACTGTTAAGGGACCGTTTTTCTAGTCTTTCCATGGAGGTTCAGCCTCTCGATGAATCAGAATATGCGCTTCTTGTTAAACATGGGCTTAATGCAGTGCTGGTTTACCAAGAAACGTATGATCCGCTTGTTTATCCTAAGTATCATCTCAAGGGACCTAAGTCGGATATGAATTACCGACTCGAAACCCCAGATCGTCTTGGAAAAGCTGGTATTAAAAAAATAGGGCTAGGTGCTCTTTATGGTCTTTCCGACTGGCGTGCGGAGTCGTGGTTTCTAGGATTACATTTAAGGTATTTAGAAAAAACCTATTGGAAAACAAAGTATAGTGTTTCATTTCCTCGGCTTCGGCCTCATGAGGGAAGTGAAATTGCGGTAACGCATTTTGATGAGAAATGTTTAGTGCAAGCGGCATGTGCATTTCGTTTATTTAGCCAAGAATTAGAATTATCACTCTCAACAAGAGAGAGTTCTCATTTTAGAAATCATGCTTTCAAGCTTGGATTTACTTCTATGAGTGCTGGATCAAAAACAAATCCAGGTGGTTATGCGACAGACTTAGAGTCACTTGAGCAATTTGCGATTGATGATGAACGTAGTCCAAGTGAGGTAGCATCTTATCTTAAATCCGTTGGCTATGATGCTGTCTGGAAGGACTGGGATTCGACCTATGATGGTCAAGCGCCGCTTCATGTAGCCACACGATGAGTGATTTCTCCAAAGACGAATTAAATCAGTATCAGCGCCATTTAACGCTGCAAGGTTTTGGACTGGGTGCACAGGCACAGTTAAAAAAGAGTACCGTACTTGTTGTTGGTGCTGGTGGATTAGGGTGCCCAGTTCTATTGTACTTAGCGGCAGCCGGAGTAGGAAAAATAATAATCGTAGATGATGATACCGTAGATGTTTCAAATTTACAGCGTCAGGTACTCTACACGACGTTAGATGCTGGAAAATCAAAAGCGCTTTGTGCAGCAAGACGCTTAAACGAACTTAATCCGTATATAACCATTGTACCTGTTCAGGAGCGCTTAAATCGTAGTAATGCGCTGAAACTTATTTCTTCCTGTGATCTTGTCGTCGATGGATCTGATAATTTCGCAACGCGATATTTGGTGAATGATGCCTGTGTGATAGTAGGTAAGCCTTTTATTTTTGGTGCGATACAGGGCTTTGATGGTCAAGTGAGTGTGTTTAATTTTAAAGGTGGACCAACGTACCGGTGTTTATTTGCTGAGCCACCCCCTGCAGGAAGTGTTCCTAATTGTGCTGAAGCAGGTGTTCTTGGGGTGCTTCCCGGTTTAGTTGGTACGACCCAAGCATGTGAAGCAATTAAGGTGATTACGGGTGTCGGAGAAGTCCTAAGCGGTAAGCTTTGGATTTTAGATGCACGTACGATGAAAACACTCAGTGTTGCACTCGCTCTTAATCCAGCTAATTTAAAAATCACTGAACTTCCAAACGAAGACTACGGTAAAACGTGTGATATTCCTATGAACCCAATTAAAGAAATTGATTCCCCTGAACTACGTAAGATGCTTAAGGCAAATCCAAAGCTTCAGTTGGTTGATGTACGTGAAGGATGGGAAAGAGAATTAAGTGCTATCATGCCTTCTATTCATATACCGTTAAGTCAGCTTCAGGTAGCAGCACATCCGCTCGAGGCTTCACTCAATCCTTCAGAGACGACCGTGATTTATTGTGCAGGTGGTGTTCGCAGTCTTAAAGCAGCAGAAATTCTAAGAGAGAGAAGCCAATTTAAAGATGCAATCAGTTTAAGAGGTGGAATTAAACAGTGGGAGCAGACGGCTTCGTGAAAGTAAAGTCAGTTACGATTCTTACGATTGCTGGCTCAGATAGTGGAGCAGGGGCAGGAATTCAGGCTGACCTAAGAACTGTGGCAGCTTTAGGTGGCTATGCTTTAAGTGTAGTAACGGCAGTTACGGCGCAAAATACCCAAGGGGTTAAATCAGTAAATCCAGTTTCAAATAAAGTTTTGCAGGAGCAGCTTCGTGCTGTACTGCAAGATTACGCACTAGGTGCAGTAAAAACCGGATTGATTCCTAATCACCAAGCGGTGCTTACAATTGCTGCACATTTAAAAACGTATAAGCATATTCCACTAATCATTGATCCAGTCATTAGATCTAGTAGTGGTAAGGAATTTTTAAACGCAAAGGCATTAGCTACTCTAAAGAAGCATCTCATCCCACGAGCACTTCTTGTTACGCCAAATATTCCAGAAGCTGAACTCTTGTCGGGAATTAAAATTAAGACAGAAGCTGACCGAGAGCGTGCTGCTTTAGAAATTTTAAAATTAGGATGCTCTGCAGTCCTCATTAAAGGTGGGCATGTGAGGGGAGCTAAGTGCACGGACCTGCTCGTTGTAAAAAATGGAAAAAGGACACGCTTCACTGGACCTAGAGTTGTGACACGTAATACCCATGGAACGGGTTGTGTGCTATCAAGTGCTATCGCTTTTCAGGTAGCTCAAGGCGATTCTCTGCCTGGTGCTGTTAAAAAAGCCAAAGCATTTCTTAGTCGTCAATTACTCCGCGGAAAGAAAGTGGTCTGGGGTACAGGGCATGGCCCAGCATTTGGTTTAGCTTCTTAATTCTTTTAGAAAATAAAAAAGCTACACCGTTTAAGATGTAGCTTGATAAAAGAGTTAGCTATGTGACTTAGCTTAATTTTACTCCGCGTGCTTTAGCAGCGCGCAAGAGTGCATCAGCCATGTCAGATGGAGTAGCTGCAACTTCGATTCCGCATTCTTTAAATACAGCAATCTTTGAAGCAGCGGTATCTTCTGCGCCACCGATAATGGCACCTGCGTGACCCATACGTCTACCAGCAGGAGCAGTAGCACCAGCGATAAATCCAGCTACTGGCTTTGTGCAATTAGCTTTGATCCAACGAGCTGCTTCTACTTCAGCGGTACCACCGATTTCACCAATCATGATAATACCGTGTGTGTCTGGATCAGCGTTAAACATTTTAATAATGTCTAAGTGAGAAGTTCCATTCACAGGATCTCCACCGATACCTACACTTGTGCTTTGACCAATACCTAATGAAGTTAATTGAAATACGGCTTCATACGTTAAGGTGCCAGAGCGAGAAACAACACCTACGTGACCTTTTTTATGGATATAGCCAGGAGCAATACCGATACGGCATCCACCGTTTGAGTTAGTTCCTGTGCCAGGAGTTACTAAGCCTGGACAATTAGGTCCGATAACGCGGGTTGATTTTCCCTGCATCGCACGTTTTACACGCACCATGTCTTTAATTGGAATGCCTTCTGTGATTGCAACAGCGAGATCTAAATTTGCATCCACACATTCAAGGATAGCATCAGCAGCAAAAGGAGGTGGCACGAAAATAGCCGATACGGTTGCTCCGGTTGCTTTCTTTGCGTCGAGAACTGAGTTAAATATAGGAACTTTATGTCCAGCGTGCTCAAAAAATTGACCACCTTTACCTGGAGTAACACCAGCTACTACTTGTGTACCGTAGTCGAGTGAGAGTTTAGCGTGGCGACCACCGAAATCACCGGTGATACCTTGAACTAAAATTTTTGTTTCTGAAGAAATGAGAATAGCCATGGTCGTAGTAGGTTAGAGGTTTAGGCTGAAACGAGTTTTACTATTTTCTTTGCTGCATCTGCCATAGTGTCACCGCTTACAATGGTGAGACCGCTCTTAGCTAAGGTTTCTTTACCAGCTGCTACATTGTTGCCTTCTAGGCGAACAACGAGAGGTAGTTTTAAACCTACTTCTTTGACAGCTTCTACGATACCAGTAGCGATCACGTTACAGTCCATGATACCACCGAAAATATTAACCAAGATGCCTTTTACGTTAGCATCACCAAGAATGATTTTAAAAGCTGCGACCACTTGATCTTTGCTTGCACCACCACCTACGTCTAAGAAGTTGGCAGGTTCACCACCGAAGTGCTTGATGATATCCATGGTGCTCATTGCTAAACCAGCACCGTTAACTAAGCAGGCGATATTACCATCCAAAGCGATGTAGCTTAAGGAGTACTTAGAAGCTTCAATTTCCTTAGGATCTTCTTCGTTTAAGTCACGCAGTGCTACGATTTCAGGATGTCTAAATAAGGCATTGTCATCGAATGAGACTTTAGCATCGAGAGCTAGAACATCACCTGTATCGGTTGTGATGAGTGGATTGATTTCCACCATGGATGAATCGGTTTCCCAGTAGAACTTGTAGAGATTACGAATCAACTTAGCTGCGTTTTTCGATTCCGTAGCATCAAAACCTAACTTGAAAATAAGTTCGCGAATTTGGTACTCGGCTAAGCCATATGCAGGATCGATTACGATTTTGAAAATCTTATCAGGTGTTTCGTGAGCAACCTTTTCGATTTCAACGCCACCTTCAGTGGATGCGACGATAACTGGCTTTGATGTAGCGCGGTCTAAAAGAATCGCTAGGTAGTATTCTTTCTTAATCGTACTCGCTACGGTAAAGTAGATGGTCTGAACCTTACGGCCTGCAGGACCTGTTTGAATGGTGACTAAAGTATTACCGAGCATTTTGCCGGCAACTTCTTCAGCTTCTGCTTTGGTTTTGCAGAATTTTACGCCACCTTTGTAGCCATTCGTGAACGTGCCTTTACCACGTCCACCCGCATGGATTTGGGATTTCACCATGGTCGGCCCTTCTGGCAGAGTTGCCAGAGCCGTTTTAAACGACTCTAAACTGGTGGCAGCTGCACCTTTAGGTACAGGAACACCGAATTTTTCGAACAGGGCTTTTGCTTGATACTCGTGGATATTCATAGCGTGCGAAACGAATCGTTATCTTGGCACAAGCTTAACGCCAAGGGCACGCAAAAAAATCGTAATCTGTTAACCTAAGTAACGATTGTTATTTAGGTTAACGAGCTTATGTAACTCCCTAATACTAACGTAAAACTTAGCTAGAGCTCGATTTTAGCAGTTCTTTAGCAAGAAATGCGTTCTGCATTGCTGCGAGCTCGGTTAAGCCGCCCTGGGATAACGCTAGGAGGGCTTGGAGTTGATCATGGGAAAAGGTGGATTCTTCACCGCTACCCTGAACTTCTACAAACTGACCGCGTCCTGTCATGACCACGTTAAAGTCTACTTCAGCATCTTTATCCTCTACATAGGCTAAATCCAAAAGCTCTTGGCCGGCGCAGACTCCGACACTGACTGCCGCAACAGAATCACTGAGTGGATTCTCTGCTATACGCTTGGCATCCAACAGTTTCTGTATTGCTAAGCGGGCTGCTAAGTAGGCTCCGGTAATGGATGCTGTACGAGTTCCGCCGTCAGCTTGGAGTACATCACAGTCAATCCAAAGGGTGTTTGTGCCTAATTTGTCTAAATTAAGGATCGCTCGGAGGGAGCGGCCAATGAGGCGCTGAATTTCAACGGTTCGTCCATCAATTTTACCCTTTGAGATATCGCGGGGCTTACGATCGAGTGTTGAATAGGGAAGCATTGAGTATTCGGCGGTTAGCCAACCACCTTTTACTCCCTGTTGTTTCATCCACGATGGAACGTTAGGTTCTATCGTCGCAGCACAAATGACTTGGGTTGATCCGTATTTTACTAGGACTGAACCGGTAGCATAGGGTGCTATGCCTGAAATAAATTCGATAGGACGTAATTGATTATGACGTCTGCCATCTGCGCGTGGTGTAGGATTACTCATGAAAATATTATTTAGACTTACGAGAAGTAGTTCCAGGGAAGCCTTCTTCGCGTTCTACCGGTTTAATGCGAGTTACCTTTTCTTGCTTCTGTTCCTGCATGGAGGCAATGAGGCGTGCATTAAATTCTTTCGCTGGATCATGGCCGATGCGCTTCAGTGCTTGGGTGAGGGCGGCTACTTCAACTAAGCGAGCCATATCTCTACCGGGACGCACGTAGAGTTCTATGTGCGGTACTTGCATGTTTAAAATAGGATAGAAATGTTCTTCAAGTCCTGTTCGTTCTTCAACTGCGTCAGGAGTCCACTCTTTGAGGCTTACGACTAAATCGATACGTTTTTCGTAGCGGATAGATTTAACACCAAACATATCGGCGATATTAATAATACCAATGCCGCGACACTCCATGTAACCACGACTGAGTTCACGGCTTGTTGCCATGAGTTCTCGCTCATCTACTAATTTAATAATGGTTAAATCATCAGCCACTAAGGAGTGACCACGTTCTATCAGAGCAAGTGCGCATTCACTTTTACCGATACCTGAACTTCCACGTAACATAACACCTACACCTTTAATATCTAGGGTTGTTGCATGCTCTTCAGCACTTGGTGAAAATTCATTATCGATACACAAAGTAGCCAGATTCACAAAATTCATTGTGATGATTGGTGTTCTTAGGAGCGGTAAATTCATTTCCGTACAGACCTGAAGCATAGCGTCTGTGGGATTATAATTACGGGTAAGAATAATGCAGGGCACGTGACGCTTTACCATTTCGGTAAAGATTTCTCTTTGATCCTTGGTATTACGTGTTTTCAAGTACGTCATCTCTGCAGCTCCAAGTACTTGAATACGTTTATTAGCAAAATATTTAAAGAAGCCGGTAAGTGCGAGAGCAGGACGATTGATGCTTCCCTCCTTGATCATGTTGTGAAGTCCTGCAGCTCCAGCAATGATCTCGAGTTTAAGTTTTTCCGTGTAGGTCGTGTAGAAGTGCTCGACCGTGATACCGTGAATCTCTTTTTGCATATCGAGTAAGTGGTTGCTTAACCCAAGGTTAAATTAAAGGTCAAAGTTCTCTCCCAAATAGAACTTCTTGGCTTGTTCGTCCTGAATGAGAAAATCTCCTGAACCTTCCGTGAGTACTTTGCCTTTGTGTATCAAATAAGCTCTATCAACGATGCGCAGCGTTTCACGTACATTGTGATCTGTGACAATGACGCCGATACCCTGGCTTTTGAGTTGAAGAATAATTTTTTGTACTTCGGAAACAGAGATAGGATCGATAGCAGCAAAGGGCTCATCCATTAAAAGAAATTTTGGACGCATAACGAGTGTGCGTGCAATTTCGAGACGACGTCTTTCACCGCCAGAGAGTGTATAGGCTTTTTGTTTAGCGACAGAAGTAAGATTTAATTCACTTAAGCGTAAGTCGACTTCAGCGCTACGCAGTGATTTCGCCATCCCGATAGCTTCAGTAATCGCTAAGATATTCTCGTATACGGTAAGTTTACGAAAAACAGATGCTTCCTGGGGTAAATATCCAATACCTGTTCTTGCACGCTCATGCATGCGTAAGGAAGTAATATCTTTACCATCAAAAAGTACACGACCAGAGGTAGCAGGTACGAGTCCTACAATCATGTAGAAGGTAGTTGTTTTACCGGCTCCGTTAGGTCCTAATAGTCCAACTACCTCACCTGCGTTAATTGTGAGATTAACACCATCAACTACCGACTTAGTGCCGTAAGTTTTGACTAATTGTTCAGTCTGTATGGATGAGTGGGGTGTGCTCATTTGGATTCAGCATGTGCGGCATTGTTAGTCGCTGAAGGTACGGTAATTTTGAGAGGTTCACTTACTGCTGGTAATGCTGAAGGTGGAGCCTGGTTTTTATCATACCCCATATCTTTTAATGGAGGCATCGTGATTTTTACGTTTTTACCGCGAGCTATACGCTGAGATTTATAAAGAATCAGAGGTTCACCCGTTAAGATTGAACCATTGCCGTGATCGGTAACAGCAGGGTGGCCCGTGAGTGTAATCTTGTCATCATTAGGCATGACTTCCGCTTTTTCACAGGTTGCTTCACGGTCTCCTTGAACAATCGTTACGTGACCTGTTGCAAGCATGTATTTAAAATGCTGAGGGTTTCCAAGCGTATCGGTTTTGTCTGCTAACTTTGTTGTAATCACTTCGAGATGATCGCACTTAATCAGCAGATTAGTTCCTGTGACTTTCACATGATCTGTGAAAGTAGAGTCTGTTTCTGTATCGGTACTACGCGCATCAAGTTGATCACTGGTAATAACGGTAGGCTGTGTCTGAGGTGTAGCTGCTTTAGCTAGGAAAGATAAGCACACTAACAAAGAGAAAATTTTTAAGAATGGTTTCATCTGAGCATGTCTGTTACTTGTTCTTTAAAAACTACCCGAGCGTTTCGGTGGATGGAAATCTTTTCGCCCTGCCGCTTGTAATCCCAATTTTCCCCTGAAATCTCTCCATTATCGCGAATAACGCGTACTTCTCCGCTCCCTTTAACTTCGGCAGATTTTGAGTAGTAGCTTGCTTTGGGACTAAGTAAAATTGTTGTCACGGCTTGTTTTTTATCGCCTGAAAAAACCATGATTTCGATATTATCAACATCAATTCTGTCGCTTCCCATGGGAACAACTCGGTCCCCACGTAAACTCATTGAGCGGTATCCTTCTTTGGTAAATAAAGGAAGTTTCCATTGAAGGCCCGGGGGTAAAAGATTTGGAGTATCGCTTTTTTGACTTAGAAGTACGCTACTGCCTACTAAAAGAATTAAGCACACTGCTAGTACGTTATTAAAGCGATTATTCACAAATTTTTTTAAGAAACTATTTTTTTCGTGATAACGTGAGTTGCTCACATACTTCGCGCACTGCTCCATAACCAGCATCTTTTTCCGTTATGCAGCCACTTGCGTCTTTAGCAGAGTCCATTGCTTTGGGAACACTGATACCAAGGGAAGCCCATTTAAGCGCAGCTACATCTATATCGTCATCTCCCATATAGATGCAGTCTTTTGATTCCAACTTGAGTTCAGATGCGAGTTCTTTAAGAGCAGTAATTTTATCTATTCTTCCTTGAAGGACATGGGTGATCCCAAGTTCCTTTGCCCTTATCGTTGTTGCTTGAGATGCTCGTCCGCTAATCCAAGCAACGTGAATTCCAGACATGATTACTTGCCTTAGTCCCATTCCATCTAGAATGGAAAATGATTTCGTTTCCGTTCCATCAGATGAAATCTGAATAGTTCCATCCGTAAGAATGCCATCTACATCCATGGCAAAGAGTTTAACCGTACTCCAAAAAGATAATGGAATTTGCTTTGGTGTTAACTGAGCCATTGCGTAATACTTTCGATAATTTTTTCAGTATTTGGCCTAAAGGCAGATTCTAGTTCCGGTGCGAATGGAACTGGCAAATCGAGTGACCCAATTCGTAGTGGAGCCTTTTTAAGAGATGTAAAATGATATTCTGTAAGTCGTGCTACGAGTTCAGCACCAAACCCGTGAGTCATGCGTCCTTCGTGGATGACGATGAGGCGTCCCGTTTTCTTAAGTGATGCTTCGATCGAGGTTAAATCGAGTGGGGATAAACACCTTAGATCAAAGAGATCAAAGCTTTGTTCGTATTCCTCTTCAAAATAAGCGCAGGCTTCGTTTGCTTGATGGAGCATTTCTCCGTAACTAACCACCGTTGCCTGAGTACCACTTCTTACCTGTTTAGGCTTCCATACGCTTCGGTAGTTGGGATCCCAGCTTACTTCTCCTTTGCCCTTTCGGTATAGACCTTTGTGTTCAAAAATAATTACTGGATTATCATCTTCATACGCAGCTAAGAGACTATTGAAGGCGTCTTGAGGGGTGGAGGGGTAGAGCGCCTTAAGTCCAGGCATTGATAATAGAAACGACTCTAGTTCTTGAGAGTGAAAAGATCCAAACGTTAATCCTCCACCTGCGGGTAGACGAAATACGATAGGGCATTTTGCTCCTGATCTAAAATGCATAGTCGCAGCGTTGAGAGTAATTTGAGTTGCTGCTTCTGTCGTAAAATCAGCGAACTGAAATTCTTCAATCGCACGGTTGCCTCCTAGGGAAAGACCTATTGCGTAACCAGTGCATGCACTTTCTGCTAAAGGTGTATTGAAAACACGAGAGCGGCCAAATTTTTTGAGTAGGCCTTCTGTTACTTTAAAAGCACCGCCATAAGTTCCTATATCTTGACCTAGAATAACAGACTCTGATCTTTCTGTTAAAATTTTCTTGAGAGCTTTATTTATCGCTTGAGCGCTATTAAGCGTTTCTTTTTTAACTTCAGGCGTTTCAGAATCAATAACTGGTTTCCAAGCGAAAGCTTTTTGCTCTGGAGCAAATAAATCTACCTGCATGTCTTTGGGGTTTGGACGTGCTGTTGAAAGTGAAACTTTAATGCATGTCTCGATGAAGGAAGAAATTGATTCTTCTAGTTTCTTAACTTTTTCTTCACTCGAAAGTTTTACGAGCTCAGTACGGATTTTAGGTAAGCCGTCTTGGCTTAAGAAGCTATCTGCTTCACCGGGTAGCAAGTAATCACACGTATCGTAAGCTGCGTGCCCACGAAGACGAAGTGTGTGTGCCTCAATTAAAATAGGGCGAGATGTTGTTCTTACTTTTTCAATGGCCTTAGAGAATTCTTTTGCAGCGTTATGTGCGTCTGTTGCATCAATACTGTATCCCTCTATGCCATAGCCTGCAGCCCGTTTCCACAGTTCTGTACCTTTAACAAATTGTTCACTAATAGGAGTTGAGTAAGCATACTTATTATTCTCAACAACGAAGATTATCGGTAGCGATAGTAGCGATGCTAGATTTAGTGACTCGTGTACATCGCCTGTACTAGAACTTCCGTCACCAAAAAAAGTAAAACCAACTGCATTCTTTCCGTTTCTTCTTTGTGAATCTGTTAACCCAATAACATTACTAATCATAGCGCCTAAATGGCTAATCATAGGAATGGAGCGATTGGCTGGATCTCCGTGGTGAATATTACCTTCGCGCGCTTTTGTAGGACTTTCTGCGTTAGCGAAGTACTGATTTAGGTGATCGCACACATGGCCACTCCAAACCAAGTGACCTCCTAGGCCGCGGTGTGTAAACGAAATGACATCTTGGGATTTATCGGCTAAGAGTGCTAATGGCACTATTAAGCTTTCGTTTCCTTGGCCTCCAGTAACCGTACCTTTGATAAGACCTTGACGAAAGAGTTCTAAAATTCGGTTATCAACCGTTCTTGAGCACAGCATCCATGCATAGATCTGCTCTAAAGCAGAAGGCAGGTCATGACTAAGAACAGACGCATCGAGTAAGCGTTTGTTAAGAATGTCGGGCGTTTGAGGAAACGACATGGGCGATGCTAAAGCTTGTAGCTACTTGGGCTCGGGGGCAAGCGATAGATTAATGTAAAAAGAGCTTAATAGTGAACGATTTAGGCTCTTTTTAGGGTATTGCTAGCGAGATATAAACCGCTAGCAAGCTAGCTTAACTTTGGACTGCTTTGGTAATCGAATCGATTTTTGCCATGACTTCTGGCGTTAAACGATCAAGTACATCGAGTGCTTTTAAGTTTTCACTTAATTGATCCACTTTAGATGCGCCTAGAATCACGGTACTTACGTTTGGATTTTTAAGACACCAAGCAATACCGAGTTTAGGCAGTGATAGATCTAGTTGTTTAGCGAGCTTTGAAAGTTCATGAACAGCAGCAAGACGCGGTGCTGAGCCTTCTCCTGTTAAGCGGTCTTTGAGCCATTCTAAACCGGTAACATTCAAACGCGAATCCTGTGGAATGCCTTGATTGTATTTTCCTGTGAGTAATCCGCTAGCAAGCGGTGACCATATGGTTGTTCCAAGTCCAGGAGAGGAAAAGATGGGAGCTAAATCTTTTTCAAATTTTTCGCGGTGGAAGATATTATACTGTGGTTGCTCTACGACTGGGCAGTATAAATGATACTTTGTGCAATAATCGATAGCTGTGCGTAGTTGTGCACCTGTCCATTCACTTGTTCCCCAGTAAAGCACTTTACCCTGGGTGATTAAATCATGCATAGCGCGAGCAGTTTCCTGAATAGGTACTTCAGGATCTGGCCGGTGGCAAAAATACAAATCGAGGTGATCGACTTGAAAGCGTTTTAATGCTGCGTGACAGGCTTCGACAACATGCTTTCTCGATAAACCAATCTGATTGGGTAGACCTTGTTCAGAGCCGAAGAATACTTTGCTTGATATGATATAGCTGCTGCGTTTCCAACCAGACTTCTTGAGGATATTCCCCATGACAATCTCTGCTTGGCCCTTGGCGTAACCCTCTGCGTTATCAAAAAAATTTACTCCTGCATCGTAGGCGGTATGTAATAATTTTTCCGCAACTGGATCTCCTATTTGGTTTCCAAAAGTTACCCACGCTCCATAGGAAAGAGCGCTAATTTTAAGTCCTGTGGGGCCAAGATTGCGGTAGATCATAAAGTATTATACGGCGTCAATTTTGCGTATGCGTTCAAGATGGCGACCGCCTTCGAATTCAGTCTTAAGCCAAGTAGATACAATCAGTATTGCTTGTTCTTCAGTGATTGTACGTTCGCCTAGCGATAGACAATTGCCGTCATTGTGAGAACGGTTCCAGATTGCGGTTTGTTCATTCCAGCATAAACCGCAGCGTACGCCTTTAACACGGTTTGCAACTATAGCTTCTCCATTACCTGAACCGCCAAGAACAATGCCGCGCTGAAATTCACCACGAGCAACTGCTTCAGCAACAGGACGAATGAAATCAGGATAGTCACATGATTTATCTGAATTAGTACCAAAATCTCTTACGGTATGACCTTCATTAAGAAGCCATGCTTTAATCGATTCTTTATACTTAAAACCTGCGTGATCTGAGCCTATAGCAATTGTAAATTTTGTCATGAAAGGTATCTATTGATTTTTACAGTTATCAAGCTGACGTCAACGCTTGCCCGTATGATGAGTAATGATCTCCCAGAAATGTTCAGAGTTGGATAAATCAGGCAGGGTAGCTGTTGGTTTGTGTTCTTGAAGTTCGGCTACCTCATGTCTTCCAGTAGCTACTGCAATCACGTGAGCACCAACTGCTTTGGCGCATTCGATATCGTGAGGTGTGTCACCAATAATCCAAACCTCTTCAGGTTTGAAAGCGATTTGGAAGTGTTCCATCGCTCGCATCATTGCATAGGGTCCTAGGTTGTTACGAATCTCACTGTCATCACAAAAAGCACCTAGCTTAAAATATTTCCACAGATCTTGTTGGCTGAGTTTAATCTCTGCTCCCCGTTGTAAATTACCAGTAAGTAAGCCCTGATAAGTCTGCGAACGTATAGTGCCCTCGTGTAGGAGTTTTTTTACCCCTGGGAAAACAGTAATCTTAGACGAGGCAATTTGTTCTGGTAGTACCTTTAAATAGGCTTCTATGAACCCCTTAAAATTCTCCTCTGTTGCTGGTATGTTATGACGAGCAAAGATTTGCCTCATGATCCAACGATCGGTTCTGCCCGAAAAGTCAATGTACTCAACTAAGTCATTGATTTTAAAATGATTAAGTAATCCTAAACGAATGGCTCTAAGGCCTGATCCGCTTGAAGAAAGGATCGTTCCGTCGATATCCCATAATAACAGTGCTGGCATACGAAACAAAATCCTACGAAATACGTCTTACTAGCAAGACAAGATCTATAAAATGACTAGAGAAAACTTTCTTAAAATTATGAAAAATACATGCTTTTTAAGTGTTCTCGCTATCGCGGTTATTGCTTTAAGCGGTTGTTCTACGCCTGAATCGCGTATTGCACGTAATCCTGAAGTTTTTGCACAGCTTACGCCTCAGCAACAACTTCTTGTTAAGGCTGGCCAGGTTGGCGTCGGTTTTGACATGGCAGCCGTTAAATTAGCTTTAGGAGATCCTGACAGAATTACTGTTCGCACTGATTCACGTGGTCAAATGCAGACCTGGCATTATGTAGAGACAGCTTATTACGATGGAGGCTTCATTTATGCTGGTGGATTTTGGGGCGGACGTGGCTACAGATCTCGCTACGGCTTTGGAGCAGGGTTTAATGATCCCGCTTTACCAGTCACTGTGATGCGTACCTTTGATCACTTCCGTATCGATTTTGTGAATAACAAAGTTGTCGGTATATCTGAAGAAGTTTACCGCTAAGCAGGAATAGATGTGCGTGATATTTCACGCACATTAACGTCTACCGTGAGTTTTTTGGTGATACCGCCACGGTAGGTGCCACTTACTGGAATTATGTCTGCATAATCTTTACCGGTTGCGACTTTAATATAGCGCTCATCTGCTTCGCGATCATGGGTAGGATCAAATCCTGTCCAGCCATGATTAGGAATATATACTTCAACCCAAGCGTGAGATGCTTCAATTTCACCTTCCCTTCTGAGTGTATTAAAAAAGTATCCGCTCACATAGCGTGCAGGGATTTCGTGTAAGCGGCATAATCCAATCATGACATGAGCAAAATCTTGGCAAACGCCTGAGCGAATGCGCAGTGACTCCAGTGCCGATGTTTTAACTCCTGTTGAACCTGGGCTATATTTGAATGTTTTGAAAATGTGTGCACCAACTCTTTTTGCTTCAGACCATACATCGCGACGGTCATTACGGATTAATTTTTCAGCTTCCGATTTTAAAACATCATCAAAAGTGATGTAAGATGATGGAGTTAAAAATTCTGCAAATTGATAAGCCTCAGGAGAATTTTTAAGCTCATCAAAAGAGGCAACATAAATTGGTTTACGTTCCGAATTTGGTACAGTTTCAACTTCTGACTCAGCTTGAATAGTCAAACTAGGATGTGGCTCAATAATACTAAATGAATGTACGATATTTCCGTTAAAGTCTAAGTACTCTAGAGGTGAAGCAGTCGGAGTGATTGTTAATTTAAAGCTACGACACTGCTGAAGCGTATCAGATGCAGGACAAAGCCTTAGATCATTTACGCTATCTTTAGCTTCTCCTTTATAAACAAACGTTGTTTTATGTTGGAGGCTTAAGAGCATAGTTATTTAAGAGAGATCATTTCGTATAATATGTGCTCTCACTAACTACTGCTGCTGTTGTTGCATTTGTTGCTCTTCTATAGATGTTTCGGCCTTATAAAACATGGTGGTTTCAACGACATCGTTACTAATATGGTCTAAGGATTTTTGAATATCGATAAGGAATTCATGTAAACCTTTTTTAAGAACGTCGTCTATAGCAAGTGATTGTAGGTCAGAAAGAAGTCGTTTAGAGGATCGGGCTGCTGAAGTTCTTCTACGTGGGCCAGTTTCAGCTAATATTCGACAGAGCAGCTCATCCACACGTGTTACGCAGTAGTATAGAGATCTAGGAAATGTTTCAGAGAAGATGAGGAATTCCGCAGCTTTCCAAGGTAAAATCTCATGAACGTAAAAACGGTGATATGCCTCAAGAGCGCTTGCTGAGCGTAGTACAGATTGCCACTGCGCAGTATCCAAGGCTCCACCTACGTCTGATGCATCTGGAAGAAGGATATGATATTTTACATCAAGAATTCGAGTGGTTTTATCTGCACGCTCAATGAATTTACCAAATTGTATAAATTCCCATCCCTCTGTGCGTGAAAAGGTAGATTCTGTTAGTCCTTGGAAGAGATGTGAGTGCCTTTTAATGTCTTCAAAAAATTCGTAGGGACCACGTGACCAAATTTCTTTTCGATCCTTTCCTTTTAAAAAGAGATATAGTTCATTTATCGTCTCCCACATCTCAATTGAAATTTGATCACGAATCATTCGGGCATTTTCACGTGCAGAAAAAATACAAGACAAAATAGAGTTTGGGTTGCGTGGATCAAGTGACATGAAGTCTGTCACATTTACACTATCTGCAACATCGTGTATGGTTTTAAAGAGTTTATCCTCGTCGGCACTGGCTAATATAGAACCCCAGTGTTCTTTTAAAGCGGTGTCATCAAAGCCTTCAAAATCTAACAAGAATTGTTGATTTACTTCGAGCAGGCGGGCTGTGTTTTCAGCGCGTTCTATATATCGACTCATCCAGTAAAGTGAATGAGCCACACGTGAAAGCATCACATTAGCTTGAGGGCGCGAGACGGGTTGTTTTTCATTTTGTGGCATAACGTTTAACTTTCTCCTCTGAGTACCCAAGTATCTTTTGAGCCACCGCCTTGTGATGAATTAACGACTAGAGATCCTTTTCTAAGTGCTACACGAGTAAGGCCACCTGGAGTTACTGTTATTTTTTCTCCGTATAAAATGTAAGGACGCAAATCAATATGACGTCCCTCTAGTTTTCCGTCACACCATGTGGGTGATCGAGAAAGCATAATGGGATCTTGGGCAATGAAGTTTCGTGGATTTTCTGCAACCTTAGCTTTAAAATCTGCTACTTCTGACTTAGATGCAGCAGGTCCAATTAACATGCCGTATCCACCTGCTTCATTCGCAGATTTAACGACAAGTTTTTCCATGTTATCTAAAATAAATTTTCTATCTTTAGGATCTGAAGCTAGGTATGTAGGAACGTTTGAAATAATAGGTTCTTGATCAAGATAGTATTTAATCATTTTAGGAACAAAGGCATAAATGACTTTGTCGTCCGCAACCCCAGTACCGATTGCGTTTGCAAGAGATACATTACCTGCCCGATAAGCGGATACTAAGCCAGGAACACCAAGCACTGAATCAGATCTGAAAACATAAGGATCAAGAAAGTCATCATCAATTCTTCGGTAAATAACATCTACTTGTACAAGTCCTGCGGTTGTACGCATGTACACTTTAGAACTTTTTACTATTAAGTCTCTGCCTTCAACAATAGGAATTCCCATTTGGCGAGCTAAGAAAGTGTGCTCAAAGTATGCACTATTATAGACACCGGGAGTAAGTAAAACGACGTTTGGTTTTGAACCAGCTTTAGGTGCAATATATCTTAAATCTTTCAATAATTGATCTGCATAGCCCTCTACTGGCTGCACCCCGTAGTTTTGAAAAACATTAGGAAATGCACGTCTCATAGCAGCCCTGTTTTCTAGCATGTAGGATACCCCTGAAGGGCAGCGCAGATTATCTTCTAACACTAAATAATTTCCTGCGTGATTTCGGATTAGATCTGTTCCGCAAATATGAATATAAATATTTTTAGGAACAGAGAAATTCATAAACTCTCGCCTAAAATGTTTTGCCGTGAGGATTTGTGCAGCAGGCAGTACTTTGTCTTTTAGGATTTTCTGTTCATGATAAATATCATGCAAAAATAAATTAAGCGCTGTGATTCGTTGGATTAGTCCTGCTTCGAGCTGTGCCCATTCCTTAGCCGGAATGATACGCGGAATTAAATCAAAGGGGAATATACGTTCCGTACCTTCAGAATCGTTGTAGACCGTGAATGTAACGCCTCGTCTTAAGAAGGCTAAATCAACAGCTGCGCGGCGTTTATTGAAATCATCTTCACTTAACGTTCCTAAACGCTCATGCAGTCTTCCGTAGTGTGGACGTATCTGCCCACCACTTGCCATCATTTCATCGTAGAAATTATCTGTGCTGTAGGAGGGATTTAGGATTGGCATAAGTGATGAGCTATTTGCTTAAAGAAATTAAGCATAAGCCTGCATCTACTTAGCAGATCCCTTGCCACCTAGGCGTCTTAAGGAAAAATAACTAATGCTCCAATAATACCGTAAGTAATTATAAATAATCTACTTAAGGTGTTATTGGGATAGTTTAAAGATAACTTAAATAGCGTGAAGTGCGCTCTTGGAAACAGCGAGGGCTGCTTCCTTGATCGCTTCAGTCATCGTTGGATGTGCGTGAATTGTGCGAGCAAGATCCTCGGCACTACCACCATATTCCATATGGGTGACTACCTCACTGATAAGTTCACCAGCACCTCTACCTACAATTTGAGCACCTAAGATTTTATCAGTCGTACTATCTGCGATGATTTTGACAAAACCATCAACTGCATCTGAAGCGATAGCTCTACCGTTTGCGGCAAAGTTAAATTTACCCACTTTAATCGCCTTTGATTGTGCTTTTGCTGCATCTTCACCTAGACCTACAGATGCCACTTCTGGTTCTGTGTAGATAATAGCTGGAACAAGATTCCAGTTTACGTGACCTGCTTTACCCGCAATCCACTCAGCAACAGCAACACCATCTTCTTCCGCTTTGTGAGCAAGCATTGGACCTGCAACAACATCTCCGATTGCCCATACGTTTGGAGCTTTCGTTTTAAGATGTGCATCAACTTTGATACGGCCTTTTTCGTCACATTCGACACCAGCTTTATCTAAAGCAAGTCCTTCTGTGTAGGGACGTCTGCCAACAGCAACTAACACTTTGTCTGCAGGGAATTCTAAAACTTTACCATCACGCTCTGCCGTGAGTATGCTGCTTGAACCTGATTTTTTAAGTCCAGTTACTTTTGCGCCAGTTTCAATCTTAAGTCCTTGTTTTTCTAAAATGCGTGTAAAGGTGCGTACGATGTCATCATCATACGTTGCAGCAATTTTAGGAAGAAATTCTACGACAGTTACTTCACTGCCAAGACGACCCCAGACTGAACCAAGCTCTAGACCAATTGCACCACCACCAACAACAACGAGCTTTTTTGGAACGGAGCTAAATGAAATAGCATCATCACTTGAAACAACAGTTGTACCGTCGAATTTCATGAACGGTAATTCGACTGGAGCCGAACCCGTAGCGATAACGATATTCTTAGCAGTGATTTGTGTTTTTTCTGCACCGGAATCTAACGCGATTACTTGGGCAGATACAAATGAAGCTTTACCTGTAAGAACAGTGATTTTGCGAGCCTTAGCAAGTTGAGCTACACCACCAACTAATTTGGTAACGACAGAATCCTTACGCTTCATCAGTGTCGCAATATCAGCTGTGACTTCGCCTAAACGAATACCGTGTTCTGCTGCATGATGTTTTGCGAAAACATATTGTTCGGTTGAGTGAAGCAGTGCCTTACTTGGAATACAGCCAACGTTGAGGCATGTACCACCTAAGGTGGATCGTTTTTCAACGATTGCTACTTTAAGTCCAAGTTGAGCTGCGCGAAATGCACACACATAGCCACCAGGGCCAGCTCCGATCACGATAAGGTCGTAAGAGTCCATGAGATTATATGCTTAAAAGTAAACGAGCAGGATCTTCGATCGCTTGCTTTACCTTAACTAAGAAGGTAACCGCTTCACGGCCGTCGACTAAACGATGATCATAACTTAAAGCTAAGTACATCATTGGACGAATCACGACTTGTCCGTTTACAGCAACTGGACGTTCGTTGATAGCGTGTAATCCTAAGATTGCACTTTGAGGAGGATTGATGATTGGCGTAGAGAGCATGCTGCCAAAGGTTCCACCGTTTGTAATTGTGAAAACGCCACCTTCAAAATCGGCGAGCGTAATTTTACCATCGCGAGCACGCTTTGCTGCATCACCGATTGAAGCCTCGATTGCTGCCATACTTTGTGTATCGCAGTTACGAATAACAGGAACCATGAGTCCCTTATCTGTGGAGACTGCTATACCAATATCGTAATAGTGATTTTCAACAATAGTATCACCATCGATTTGTGCATTAACACCAGGAACTTCTTTAAGCGCGTGCACAACGGCTTTTGTAAAGAATGACATGAAGCCAAGTTTGAAACCGTTTTTCTTTACGAAATCATCTTGGTATTTTGCACGCAGTGCCATCACCGCTGACATGTCCACTTCGTTAAATGTGGTGAGCATGGCTGCTTCGTGTTGAGCAGAAACTAAACGCTGAGCAATTTTTTGACGCAGAGGGCTCATCTTCTTGCGTGTTTGACGTGCGCTTGTGGAAGCGGCGACCGGCGCAGCTACTTTTGGAGTAGGTGCTAGTACGGGTGGTACTGCAGCTGGTTTTGTTTCACTAGCAGCAAGCATATCGCCTTTTGTGACACGTCCTGCTTTGCCAGTTCCTGTAACTGCTGTAGGATTAATTCCTGTTTCTTCAGCGATACGGCGAACAGCTGGTGAAACGGCAGCTTCAGCAGCAGCCTGCTTAGGAGCGCTAGCTGGAGTTGCGGCAGCGGGAGCTGCTGCGCCTGCTGCAACATCTGTATTAATAACAGCTACAGCTTGGCCGATTTTTACTTCAGAGCCTGCGGTTACTTTTAAAGAAACTTGTCCTGCTGCTTCAGCAGTGCCTTCAGAAGTAATCTTATCAGTTTCGAGTTCAAATAGGGCTTGGTCTTTTTTGACGATATCACCTTCCTTGACGTGCCATTTGGCAAGAACGCCGGAGGTAATGGATTCACCCATAGGTGGTATTTTAACTTCGATGATCGGCATAAATAAAAAAGTTTAAGGGTTAGAGATTAAAAGCGTCTTTAAGAAGATTTTCGAGTTCGATTCGGTGAAGAGCAAGAATACCAACAGCTGGTGATGACGAAGCATCACGACCTGCGTAAACGGGTGCACTACCGAAAAGCGTTTGTAGTTGTGGGCTAATCCAAGACCAAGCTCCCATGTTCTGAGATTCTTCTTGGGCCCATACAATACGTGCTCCTTTATATTGTTTAGCAATTTCAGCTAAGCGATCGGACTTCAGTGGATAGAGTTGTTCGATACGAACAACAGCTGTGTCTGAAATATTATTTTTTGTGCGGTAATCTACGAGGTCGTAGTATACTTTTCCTGAGCACAGAACAACACGCTTAACAGCAGTAGGCTTAGCTGAGTGAATAGGATCGTCTAAAATTTCTTGGAAAGATCCACTGACAAATTCTTCGATCTTAGACTGTGCTGAAGGATGACGAAGTAACGACTTTGGTGACATGATAACAAGTGGTTTCTTGAAATCACGTTTTACCTGGCGACGTAGAATATGGAAGTACTGAGCAGGTGTTGTTAAGTTTGCTACCTGGATATTGTCCTCAGCGCAGGATTGAAGGAAACGTTCTAGACGAGCTGATGAGTGCTCAGGACCTTGGCCTTCATAACCGTGTGGTAAGAGTAAAACAATACCGCTTGTGCGCTGCCATTTTGATTCACCACTCACAATGAACTGATCGATGACAACTTGAGCGCCATTAGCAAAGTCACCGAACTGAGCTTCCCAAATGGTTAACATTTCAGGGTAGTCCAGTGAATATCCATAATCAAAACCGAGCACTGCTGCTTCTGAAAGTAGAGAGTTGTATACGCAGAACTTTGCCTGATTTGAATCTAGATTTTTTAAAGGGGTATACTTGATGCCTGTTTCGGAATCTGAATATACCGCATGACGATGACTAAACGTACCACGTTCACAGTCCTGTCCACTTAAGCGTACCGGTGTACCTTCAATTAAGAGTGAACCGAATGCAAGTGCTTCACCAAAACCCCAGTCAGCTAAGCCGCCTGGTTTACCGGCTTCAACACGTGCATCAACAATACGTTTAACCTTAGGATTAATTTTAAAGTTCTCTGGTAACTTTGCTAGTCCTGTTGCAATCCGTGTGATGGTGTCGATTGAAACACCTGTGCTTACAGGGTTGTGATTGTAGGTTGGCTGAAATACAGCAGTAGAACCTTTATAGGCATCACCGGGTTTAGCGCGCTTTGCAGCTTTACTTGCTTCACGTGCTTTTGCTTTTGCTAAATTTTCTTCAAGAGAAGAAGAGTATTCAGCTTTGATTGCTTCTGCTTGCTCGAGCGTGAGACTATTTTCAGCAGTTAACAGGTTAGTGTAACTGGTTGAAATAAGTGGGTGAGCGTTAATCTTTTTGTAAAGAAGTGGCTGCGTGAATGAAGGCTCATCGGTTTCATTATGGCCATGTCTACGGTAGCAGATCATGTCGATGAATACGTCACGCTTCCAACGAACGCGGAAATCAACAGCAAGCTGAGCAATCATACATACTGCTTCTGGATCATCTCCATTTACATGGAAGATTGGAGCTTCGATCATTTTTGCTACGTCTGTGCAGTAGCGACTTGAGCGTGAGTCTTTAGGATCAGTTGTGAAACCAATTTGGTTATTGATTACGACGTGTACAGTACCACCTGTTCTGTATCCTGGTAATTGTGAGAAATTAAGCGTTTCAGCACCGATACCTTGACCAGCTAAAGCAGCGTCACCGTGAACAAGTAGTGGCATAACCCGGCGTCTTTCATCTAAGTCACCGCGGATACGCTGACGAGCACGTGCTTTACCTTCTACGACAGGATTAACAATTTCTAAGTGAGAAGGATTAGCAGCAAGACGTACTTCTACTTTTCCACCACTCGGTGTTGTGATAACGGATTCGTAACCTAAGTGATATTTTACGTCACCATCTCCAGCAACAGAGTCTGGAATATAGTTTTCAGAAAATTGTTCAAAGAGTGCATCAAACGATTTGCGTAAGATACTGCAGAGAACATTCAAACGGCCACGGTGGGCCATACCCATAACGATTTCTTCTACGCCTGCTTGAGGGCAGTGATCGATGATTGAGTCAATGGCTGCAATAACTGTTTCGCCACCTTCTAGAGAGAAACGTTTTTGACCTACATATTTTGTGTGTAGGAATTTTTCAAAAAGTTCAGCTTTATGAACATGACGTAAAATACGTAATTTCTGAGCTGGATTAAACGTTGGTTTTAATTTGGTGGATTCGATTCTATCCTGAAGCCACTTTCTGCAGTCTTGATCTTGGATGTGTGTGTATTCAACACCGACGTGTCCACAGTAGGTTTGTTCTAGTGAAGCGACGATATCTTTAAGCTTCATTTGTCCACCGCCGAGATACGTGCCGATATCAAACGATGTATTTAAGTCCGCTTCCGAAAGATTAAATTCGCTAAGTTGCAACTTTGAGTAAGGTGCAGGCTTCTCGCTTAATGGATCAATGTGAGATTGGTAATGACCTAGCGAGCGGTAAGCTGCGATGAGGTAGTGTACGTGAGATTGTTTTAAACTATCTACGATTACTGAAGCAGAGCTATCACGTGTAGCAGCGTCCGATGGACTTCCGCTATTACTGCCTAGTGAAAAGCCTTGAAAAAAGGCGCGCCAGGTTGGGTCAACTGCATCTGGATTGTCGAGCCAGGTGCGGTACATGACATCGATGATTTCTGCGTTTGGGCCGGTGGCTATAGAGAATGAACTCATGGCTTCAAAGAGGTTTTAGTTAAGGTAATGAAATGGGTATTTTAAACAAAGGTACTTGTCTAAAGATAGCTTCCTTAAAATTTAGTCTGGCTTGGGGGGATGACAAGTCTGGCCAGACCTGATATCTTAGTTTGCATTACTTCTTAAGCTGGGTAACCAAAGTATTAGATAAACTCCATGGATGCTCCCGAGGTCAGTATTAAAGAATCTCTAATTTCACTCCTGAACAACATCAGTAAATCTGATGGCCAGGCTGTTGTTGCTTCTATGGAGAAATTGGATGCTCTTTTGGCTGAGCATGGAAATTCATTAGATCCTCAGCTTAAACACTTTATGCAAAACAGGAGCTATCCTAAGGCACTTGCGTACCTAGGTGGCGAAACGCCTGTTCGGGGTACCTGTGCACCCAAAGTTAAACTAGTCTAGTAATACGAAAAAGGTATGAGTAACTCAAATAAGATACCTACAGGGGGTGGTCAGTCATTAGGACAATCGCCGTTTGATGCCTTATCTGGGCTTAATTTACCCCAGGCAACTCAGCCTTTACTTGCCAAAAAACAGGAGGCTAAAGACGTGCCTCAGAAAAACAGGGGCAGGGTAGATATTGTACGAGAAACCGGTGGTCGTGGTGGGAAGACTGTAACGGTAGTCAAAGGCTTTACCGGAATTGGATTACCAGAAAAAGAACAGCTGTGTAAAAAAATGCGTTCCGCGTGTGGTTGCGGGGGAACCATTAAAGAGGGACAAATAGAAATTCAAGGCGACCAGCGCGAGGTTGTTGCACGCATTTTATCCGAAGCAGGATTTCGTCCAGTCTTTGCCGGCGGATAAAAATTATTTTGATAAACCGTCAACGAGACTAAGCGCTGTTTTGGAGCGGTTCATAATATAGAGATGATACCCTGGTGCTCCCTGCTTTAATAAATCTTTGATTTGACTAAGTGCCCATGCCGTTCCGATTGATTCCTGTGCATCGGAATCTTCACCAGCAAGCGTGAGTTCATTAACAAGCTCGCTAGGTAAGTGAGCTCCGCAAAGTGCCGTGAAGCGGGTTACTTGTTTCAGTGATAAAACAGGTAAAATTCCAGGGACAATCGGTATCGTGATACCTGCTTTTCTACAGCGCTCTACAAATTTAAAATAGACGGAATTATCGTAGAAAAGCTGAGTTGTTATAAACGAAGCACCTGCATCCACTTTGATTTTCAAGTGGGTGATATCTAAATCTAGTGACTGTGCTTCAGGATGTTTTTCAGGATATCCACCTACACCTAAACAAAAATCAGGATGACGTGATTTGAGTAGTGCAACTAATTCACTGCCATATCGAAGACCGTCTTTACTCTGAACAAATTGTGTTGAGCCCTTCGGTGGATCACCTCGTAAGGCCATGATATTTCTAAAACCATCCGAATAAATTTTATCTGCGATAGTATTTAATTCGTCTTTAGTGTGACCCACACAGGTTAAGTGCGGCATCACTGTAAAATTAAATTCCTTTTTTAGAAGATTGCTTACTTGAGCTGTGCGCTCGCGTGTACTTCCACCTGCTCCATACGTTACTGAAACAAAATCAGGATTTAGTTTTGATAATGCCTGAGCCGTTTGTCTTAATACTTCTACACCTGCATCATCCTTGGGCGGAAAAAATTCAAGGGAGCGAAGCGGGGTAGCGCGCTTGAATAAGGAAGAAATAGGAATGTCTAAAGACATATATCAACATATGTGTAATTGTTGATATGTTGTAAAGGAAAAGGTAACCTGATTGTACTTAAATAGTTACTGTATAATAAGTTAGCACCTTTACAGTACGATTAATAAAAAATCGCTTATTTAAATAAAGCGAACTTAAGCCAGTGTTTTTTCGGTTTTTAAACGTAATTGGCCGCAGGCTGCATCAATGTCATGTCCTTTTTCTCTTCTTAGGGTAACGGATACGTCTGCGTCGCGTAAAATATTAGCAAAGTCATCCTGACGTTCGATGCTTGGACGTTTCCAAGGGAGTCCTTCAACGGTGTTATAAGGAATGAGATTAACGTGAGCGTGTAGGTCTAAAGCTATATCACGTAAAGCAAATGCTTGATCCTGACTATCGTTGATATCTTCGATTAAGATAAATTCGAGTGTGATCATTCTTCCGTGGCGTTCATTGAAGACACGCACTGCAGGAATTAATTTTTCTAACGGATAGGCCTTATTTACAGGCATGATCTTAGATCTTATCTCGTTTGTCGCACCGTGGAGTGAAATAGCTAAACGAAAACTTAAATTCTCTTCAGCTAATTTTAAAATCTTAGGTACAAGTCCACTTGTGGATATTGTAATACGTCGTGCTCCAAAACCTAATCCCCAGGGAGCATTCACAATCGTGAGTGCTTGAATGAGGGCATCATAATTTGCGAGCGGCTCTCCCATTCCCATCACGACAATATTATCAAACGAAGCTAGTTCTTCTTTGGCGCGTGGAGTGCGAGCATCTTCTCGGTAACAGACTTGAAGTAGTTGTGCTACAATTTCACCTGCTAAGAGATCGCGCTTTAGTCCTTCTAGTCCACTTGCGCAAAATGCACACGCCATTGCGCAACCGACTTGGGTTGAAATACAAATCGTTTTGCGTGCACCTTCTATGCCTACACCTTCTTGCGGAACTCGGATGACAACTGTTTCGATTAAAGAATTATCTCCTAACTTAAGTAAGAGCTTATCGGTTACATCAGAGGATTCTTTGTTGAGAACTAACTCTGCTGGCATGAGTACGAACGTTTCATCAAGCCATGTACGTAACTCTTTAGGTAGGTTAGTCATCGCATCCCAAGAGCGAGCGCGTTTTTTATAAACCCAATCTAAAATTTGTTTTGCACGAAATGTAGGCTCTTTCCTTTCCTCAAGGCGCGCCTTCAAGGAGTCTAATGTCTCACCTGTGAGTAGAGCTTTTTGAGGAGTGAACTTCATGGAGTGATAATAAAAATCGTAACGCTTCTACGTATTAACGTGAAGCAAGGAGACGATTTAATGCACACACGATTGCTTTAATCGAAGCTAGTTCAATATTGGTATCGATACCTGCTCCAAATAATGTGCGAGATCCAGTACGAATTTGAATGTAACTTACTGCGCGTGCTTCTGCACCAGTGCCTAGAGAGTGTTCTGAGTAACTTACTACATCGAACTTAGGTAGCGTTGTAGAGCCTAGTGCATTTACAAATGCATCCACAGGTCCATTACCAGTACCTTTTAGATCGTGCTTTTGTCCATGAATAGAGAGGGAGACATCTGCATTTTTAGTGCTATCAGATCCGGTGCTCTTGAAGTGCTGTAGAGAAATCGGACTTGTGCGCTTAAGGTATTCTTCTTCGAATGCGGCAAATAATTCCTGCGGTGTTAATTCAGTGCCTCGTGAATCAGCAAGATCGTTGATCAGTTTGCCGATTTCTTTGTGCATTAATTTTGGCAATGTGTAGCCAAAATCGTTTTCCAATACATAGGCTACGCCGCCTTTACCTGACTGTGAATTAATGCGGATGATCGCTTTATAGCTTCGTCCAATATCTGCTGGATCGATTGGAATATAAAGTACGTCCCATGGAGCATTGGGCTTTTGCTGACTCCAAGATTTTTTAATCGCATCTTGGTGAGAGCCGCTAAATGCAGTGAATACAAGTTCTCCTGCGTAAGGTTGACGTGGAGGAACTTCTAAGCGCGTGCAGCGTTCGTATACATCACGAATGTGATTAATATCAGAGAAATCTAATTCAGGATGAATACCGTGCGTGTATAAATTCAGAGCAACGGTAACGATATCTAAGTTACCGGTTCTTTCACCATTACCAAAGAGCGTTCCTTCAACACGGTCTGCACCTGCAAGCATACCAAGTTCTGTTGCTGCCACACCCGTTCCGCGGTCATTATGGGTATGTAAGGAAATGATGGTGTTACTGCGTCTTGTTAAATGCGTACACATCCATTCGATTTGATCCGCATGGATATTTGGCGTCGCATATTCAACCGTAGCAGGAAGGTTGAGGATAATTTTGTTGTCTGCGGTAGGTGCCCAAACATCTGTTACCGCTTCGCAAATTTTTAAGGCGAATTCTAATTCAGTACTCGTGAAACTTTCAGGTGAGTACTCGAGTTGAATTTTCGTACCCGCTTTTATAAGCGGCTGCATTTTTTCTTTTAAGAATTTAACACCATGAACAGCAATCGCTACAATATCTGCCTCGCTTGCTTTGAAAACATATTCGCGCTGTTTAGGAGATGTAGAATTGTATAAATGGAAAATAACGGACTTTGCATCTTTGACTGCTTCAAGACTGCGTGTGATTAAATCTTCACGGCATTGGCAAAGGATTTGAATGGATACGCCATCAGGTATGCGTTTTTCCTCAATTAACCGTCTGCAAAAATCGAATTCAATTTGAGATGCTGAAGGAAAACCGACTTCAATTTGTTTGAACCCAATTTTAACGAGTAAATCAAAGTATTCTAATTTTTCTTCTACGCTCATAGGTTGAGCGAGTGCCTGATTTCCATCTCTAAGGTCAACACTGCACCAAATAGGCGCTTTGGTTAGGGTACGGCTAGGCCACTGACGATTAGGCAGTGAGACAGGAGGGAAAGAAATATACTTAGTAACCGGAGGCTTTTGCATGGCGTAAGATACGCTGAAACATTAAATCTAGAGTTGGTATGGCGAGGAGGGAAGGCTTTATAAAGGAAGATTCTTTAATCGATACCTTCCTGGGCTAGTGACTAAGGCGTGGCCTTAAATCGAACTTCGGTATAGGACTTACGCGCAACCTGCTGATAGACAGCAATTTAAAGACTGCGCGTCAATGTAAGTCGATTAACCAGAAGGAGGTGTGTCATACTGCGGTAAGTCTTTGTATCGCTTGGATTTAGTCTTAAGTCAAGGCGTGTAACTGAATGCTTTGAAACCTCGTCTTGCTTGATGTGCATGAGTCTGCATTTCTCCCTGTATGTCTGAAGACCAGTCGTTTGATCTGGCTGGGTGCCTCAAGCGAGTGCGTAAGCGCGATCAAAGTGCTGCGCGCGAACTTGTTGAACACCTATATCCCTTGGTCATCCGAATTATCCGGGGACACTTACCTCGTCGTGTCCTTGAGGAAGATATCGCACAGGAGGTATTCTTAAAAATGTTTACCCGAATGGATCAATATCAGGGAGCGGTACCTTTTACTCATTGGGTATCTCGTATAGCGGTAACTACCTGTATCGACCACTTGCGTGCACAGAAAAGAAGGCCTGAGTACCGTTTAGCCGATCTTTCAGAAACGGAAGCGGACTTAGTTGAGGCTACTACCGTTAATGCTAACGCAGTAAGTCCAGACAATGCCTTAGCTTCACGAGAATTACTTTTTAAACTTTTAGATCAACTCAACCCGAGTGACCGCATGGTCATTCAATTACTTGATCTGGATCAAAATTCGATCGCAGAGGTAAGTGAAATTACAGGATGGAACGGCTCACTGATTAAAGTCAGAGCCTTTAGAGCGAGAAGAAAATTACAAAAATTATTTACAGAACTTAAAAAAAAGGAAGGGTCATGAACGAAAAACAACTCAGATATAATCGATTAGTCGATGCAGCACGCTTAGCGCGTGATGATCGCTCAGATGCAGCACCGTATGGTTTTGCTGCACGGGTGGTTTCACTTGCTTATACTGTACCGCAGTCAGTATACGCCACCTATGAAGGTGTATCGTTTAAGGCGATGATTTTTGCTTGTTCAATTGCAGCGGTTGTTCTTGTTGCAAATACATCGAGCCTCATGCGCCTTATAAGTCACGATGATCCAACTACCGAACTTGTTGATTTAAGTTTAGATTAATAAAGTTAGGATTTTTAAATATGAACCAACGCGTCAAAATAGCTTTAGCCTTCTGTGTAGTCTTTGCAGCAGGCCTTGCTATTGGTTTTGTTACTACGTTGCGTTACACGCAACCGGTTCCAGTTAAAGGCGTAGATGGTCCACCAGAGAAATTTAGTGTTCAACTGCTTCAGCGCTGGATTAAATTAAATCGTCTCAATTTAACCTCCGTACAGTTGCAAAAGATTAATCCTGTTATTCGGGATACGGCTGAGGATCTTAGGCGTTTAAGAAGCGAGAATTTAAATAGCGAACAAATCATTTTAGAGCACATGCAAGATGAAGTCTCTGATCAGCTAGAACCTTCGCAAAAGAAGGTTTTTCAGGGTTTAATCGACAAACAACGCATAATGATGGATCAATTTATTGAAAAACAGAGACTTAAGGCCTTAGAGCAGAAGGCTAAGCTCGAGGCGGCTCACCCGGTTAGTTAAAAGATTTAGGATTGTTGTTGCGCGTTAGTAATAGGCCTTCATTTTTCTTCTTGGCCAGGTGCCATGCATGGGCAGGCGCGTGAACTCCGCCAGGGCCGGAAGGCAGCAACGGTAACGACGTTCTCCTAGTGCCGTGGAGTGCCTGGCCACCTTTTTACTTTGTCACAATCCTACCAAGTCATAGCTCGCAAATGGAGACCACAAACGTTTGAAGACGTTGTTGGGCAGGATCATGTTGTCACGACTTTAAAAAATGCGATTGCCCGTAATCGTATTGCTCATGCCTATCTGTTTGTAGGACCTCGTGGCACAGGAAAAACATCGACGGCTCGTATCTTTGCGAAGGCTTTAAATTGTACAGATGGTCCTAAAGTTGATTTTTCACTTACGGATCCTGCTGTTCAGTCGATTGCAGAAGGAACGCATCTAGATGTAATAGAAATCGACGGTGCTTCTAATAACGGTGTCGATCAAGTACGTGATTTAAGAGATACCGCACGCTATTCTCCAGCACAGGGAAAATATAAGATCTATATTATCGACGAAGTGCATATGCTTTCTACAGCTGCTTTTAATGCACTGCTAAAAACGTTAGAAGAACCACCACCGCACGTAAAATTTGTTTTTGCTACGACTGAAGTTCAGAAGGTTCTTCCTACCATTTTATCCCGCTGTCAGCGTTTTGATTTAAAACCTATTCCTACGCCGCTTATTGTTGAGCGACTCGCGAAGATAGCAAAAGCTGAGAAAATTAAAATTTCAGATGAAGCACTTGCTTCTATCGCACGTATGGCAGATGGCGGTATGCGTGATGCTCAGTCTATTTTTGATCAGATGATTTCATTTTGTGGAAATGAAATTTCTGAGCCAGATGTACTCGATGTATACGGTTTAGTTTCAGGAGAGAAAGTTTCTGAATTAGCTGCTGCTATTGCTAAAGGTGATGATAAAAGAATTATCTCTTTAGTGGATGAATGTGATGCAGCAGGTCGTGACCTGGTACGTTTACTTACGGACCTTCAAGCGTTAGTGAGAACTGCTTTACTAGATGCGATTTCACAAAGTGGACGCTCAAGTAAACTAGGAGCTCCTTTGTCTACCGAACAACTAACACGCTTACTTGATGCGCTTAGAGAAGGTGAAGGCAGTGTTAAATTAGGTTTAGCTGAGCGTATTAATTTTGAAGTCACGCTTTTAAAAGCAGTTGAGGCAAGCCGTTCGCGGGCTATTGATAGTTTAATCAAGGAACTTGCAGCGTTAACTCAAGAGGTGAGTGACGCATCTTCAGACTCAGCTTCAGTTCAAAAAAAAAAGACTTAATTGAGCGACTAGAGGCTAAGCTTAAAGAAGTTTTAAGCGCTCAAGCTGAAATTGATCCTACGCCTTACAAGGATGTTATTGCGCTCGCACCGGTTGTTTTAGCGCAGAAAAAAGAGCTGCCTAGTAAACCTCTAGAGCCAGTTGCACGTACGGAATCTGAGGTTGAAGTAACAGAATCAAATTGGCCATCGGAGGCGGAAGAAGCCGCGTTTCTTGCTAGTACGGATAAGTCGCAAGATGTTCTTCAAACGCAGTCACATGATTTGCCACTAGCTCCAGAACCAGTTGAAAGTGCGCCAGATCAGCCGCTTCCGCCGCTTGATGAATTAATTAAACGTATACCTGCGCCACTTCGGGATACAATCGAGGAATTATTTAGAGCAAAATACAGTAGAGCTACACGTATTAAGGAAACAAAAAACCCCGACCTAAATTAAAGATCGGGGTTTTTTAGAAAAGAAGCGGTTTACTTAAGGAGCATGTCCTTAACTGTTTTACCAGCCGGAATCATTGGAAGGACGTGTTCTGTGTAAGGGATAATAACATCTAAGAGGTATGGGCCATCACAATCTAACATCTCTTGAATAGCTTCACGAAGTTCGGAGCGCTTAATGACGCGGCGACCTTTCACGCCATAACCTTCAGCAATTTTAACGAAGTCAGGATAAAGTGCTGATGGATTGTCAGGACTACCGACATTATTTTCGTCACCTAAAATTGTATTACCACGAACACTTCCGTAGAAGCGATCTTCCCATTGAACAACCATGCCAAGGTGCTGATTGTTTAAGATGAGTGCTTTAGCACCGATCTTTTCAATGTGAGCGGTCGCAAGTTCTTGAATGTTCATCGCAAACGAGCCGTCACCGTCAATATCGATAACTTGCTTGTCTGGTCGTGCTACCTTTGCACCTAAAGCTGCAGGGTAACCGAAGCCCATTGCTCCAAGACCTAAGGAACTGATGTAGCGGCGTGGTTCATCAAAACGGTAGAACTGAGCAGCCCACATTTGGTGCTGACCAACGCCCGTTGTGATAATCGCATCACCTTTTGTGAGTTCGTATAAAACTTTAACAGCTTCCTGCGGCTGAATGTGATTACTTTCTTCGTAACTGAAAGGATGTTCTGTTTTCCAGGTTGTGATTTGCTTATGCCAAGCGCTGGTATCAGGAGCAGTAAATTGAGCTGAAGTAAGTAGATCGTTTAAGCGACCTAGAGCATATTTAACATCACTTAAAATATTTAATTGAACGTGAATGTTTTTGTTATGCTCAGATGCATCGATATCGATGTGAACAATCTTAGCGTTCTTAGCAAACTTGCTCGTATCACCCGTGATACGATCATCAAAACGTGCACCTAGAACGAGGAGTAAATCGGATTCATCTACTGCCCAGTTTCCGTAAGCACTGCCGTGCATACCAAACCACTGCATGGAAAGCGGATGCGTTTCAGGAAATGCACCAACGCCCATTAAGGTTGTCGCTACAGGAATATTTGTTTTTACAGCAAAGTTTTTTAATTCCTTACATGCATCAGCGGAAATAATACCACCACCTGCGTAAATAACAGGCTTACGTGCATGACCAATTAAAGAGATTACTTGTTTAAGTAGGTCGTCACTTGCTTTGTGGGTTACGCCAAGTAAAGGATTACGGAAGTGAACACTCGCTGGAAATTCTGGTTTGAATTTCGCTTGTTGAATATCTTTTGGAATATCAATTACGACTGGGCCTGGACGACCTGAGCGAGCGATCTCGAATGCTTCTTTAAAAATACGTGGAAGTTCAGTCACATCCATAACGAGGTATGAATGTTTAACGATTGGCAGCGTCATGCCGAAGAAATCGGTTTCTTGGAATGCCATCTTTCCAATGTACTTTGTGAATACTTGACCTGTGATTGCTACCATTGGAATTGAATCCATGTATGCATCAGCAATTGCAGAAACTAAATTGGTAGCACCAGGACCGCTGGTTGCCATACAGACACCTACTTTTCCGGAAACACGTGAATATGCTTCTGCTGCAAAAGAACCGCCTTGTTCGTGACGAGGTAAAATAACACGAATTTTATCCGAACGAGCAAACGCTTGGTGGAGTTCTTGGGACGCACCACCTGGATATGCAAAGATGACGTCTACGCCTTCACGGACCAAGGATTGGACAACGGCATCTGCACCTTTCATTTCAGGGCCAATGTCAGCCTTGGTATGAGGTGTTGTAGCTTGAGCGGAGGTATTCATAGGACGTAAGTAGAGGTAAATTCAAATACATACGATGCTAGTGAGGCAAGCTTTGAGGACAAAGACTGATAGATCGTAAAAATTACAATTTTCAGATGGCCTTACTCAGTAGCTAAGAGCAAGTTAGAGGTATGCTTAAGCTCCTTTTTGTAGGTGATATCGTGGGAAAACCGGGCCGCGATATTATTGCTGACCGTATGGGTCGGATTCGTAGTGAATACGGCGTTGATTTCGTTATCGCTAATGGAGAAAACGCAGCAGCAGGTGCTGGCATTAATGGATCTATAGCTAAGTCGTTGTTGGATAATGGTATAGATGCTATTACGCTTGGTGACCACGTATGGGATCAGCGTGGATTTGAGTCTGAAATTGGCCAAATTGAAAAAATATGTAGGCCTGCTAATTTACCACAGACATGTCCCGGTTGGGATCATCTCGTGATTGAATCACGCGGGTTTAAAATCGCCGTTTTCACAGTTCTTGGAAGACAGTTTATGAATATCAAAGCGGACTGCCCATTTTTATGTGCAGATCGCATGATTGAACGCCTTAAGGCGCAGGCGGATGCCATTATTGTAGAAATTCATGCGGAAGCTACCTCTGAAAAACAAGCATTAGGCTGGTATTTAGATGGAAGAGTAACTGCAGTTTTAGGAACGCATACCCATGTTCCTACAGCGGATTATTGTGTATTACCTAAGGGCACTGCTTTTATGAGTGATTTAGGTATGACGGGTCCGTATCAATCCGTTCTCGGTCGTGAAATAGCTCCCGTGATTTCAAAATTCCTAGATGGCATGCCAAAGCGCTTTGAAGTTGCTACGCAGGATGTAAGACTTTCCGGTGCACTCATTGAAATCGATGCTTCCAAAGCAATTGCTAAGAAAATCGAGCTTCTGACCGTTAGAGCTTAACCGAACCCCCCTAACCGCATGGCTTGACCGAGGCGGTGATAATGGTTCATTGTAAATAGATATAAACCTCTGATGGACACCTTTTTGATTGATGTTCCAATGCCTTCTATGGGCGCAACCGTGAATGAATTGACGGTGGTTAGTCTTAAACTAGAACCTGGTGCTACTTTATCTAAAGGCTTGGCAGTAGCTGAGTTAGAAAGCGATAAATCGGTGTTCGTATTTGAATCACCCTGCGATGGAGTACTCAAAGCAGTCCTAGCTAAAGCAGGTGATGTAAGACCAGCTGGAAGTCCTTTTCTAAGGATTGAGACAAGTGATGTATCCTTAAAGCATTTAACATCAAAGGGTGACGCTGCTTTTGGTGCTTCAGCAGCTCAAGCTGCAGATAAGCCAAAGCCGATTTGGACACCTAAAGCTACTAAACTTGCTCAAGAGGCAGGTTTAGATCCTACAACGATTAGTGATATAGAAGCTACAGGTCCTGGGGGACGTGTATCTGGAGATGATGTCACTCGTTATCTAGCAAAAATTAAAAAGTAATTTTTGCCACTAACTCCTTTCATTGAATGGCTTCTCTTTCAAGTAACTCTGTATGTATAGCTGGTGTAGGTTTTGCAGCACCTGCTACTGTTCGAGATAACAGTGAAATTTTAAAAGCATTTCCTAATCGCACTGAGGCAGAAATCGTTCGTCTCACAGGTATTAAAGAGAGGCGTTGTGCAACGAGTGGAGAGAGTGCAACTGAATTGGCTGCTGAAGCATGCCGAAATGCACTTTCTCAAGCAGGTGTAGATGTAAGTAAGATTGATGGAATCGTGATGGCGACCCTGATTCCTGATCAGCCTGTACCTTCCATGGCGAGTTCCTTAGCTAAACTCCTAGGAGTGCCGCATGCGTTTGCTTTCGATTTAAATGCAGCGTGTTCCGGTTGGTTGTATGCTTTAGAAGTTGGAAGATCTTTATTATTATCAGGTACTTCTAAGTGTATTCTTGTAGTTACTGCTGAACTACTTTCTCGAATCACTAATCCTAAGGATCATGACACGGCATTTTTATTCGGCGATGGAGCCGGAGCTGCTGTGCTTACATTAAGTGAAGGCGGACATAGACTACACCGATTTGGAATTTCCGGAGATGCTGAACAGTATGATTCAATTCAGCGTTTAGGTGGTGGTGCTCGAAATCCTGTTCCTGATGCGAGTGGAAAAGATATGGATAATTTTTACCTACAAATGAATGGTGCTGCTGTTTTTAAGCACGCTGTTGTAGGATTTGCTCAGCAAATAACCGATACGCTTGAGCGAGAAGGCTTAAAGCCTGAAGATGTTGCGTGGGTTGTGCCGCACCAAGCTAATGAACGTATTTTGCAGGCTGTGAGTAAGCGTGTAGGCATTCCTTACGATAAGTTTGTTATGACGATTGCTACCTACGGAAACGCAAGTGCGGCCAGTGTTGCCATTGCACTTGGGTGGGCTTCTGAAGAAGGACTTTTTTCAGAAGGAGATAAGATTATTTGCTGCAGTGTTGGTGCAGGTCTGACCTTTGCTGGCGGACTTATGGTTTGGTAATAATTTTACCTAACGCTTAGACTTGGTTTTGTAGTTCGTAACCAAGAATACTGATCGCTGAAATTGCGGCAGTTTCGCATCGTAACACAAGTGGTCCGAGCGTTACCGATTCAAATCCGTGTTGTTTGGCTAATGCGAATTCGCCAGGTGAAAAATCACCTTCTGGGCCTACAAGCCAAAGTACTGACTTAGGTGATCTTCCTGTTCTTTTCGTGAAGAGAGATAAGACCAGTTTGAGTGAAAGTGCTTCCGGCTCTAAACTTGCAATAAGTCTTAGATCATAACGAGAGGCATTTTCAACGACTGCTTTGAAAGACTGCACGGAAGAAATAGTAGGAAGCCACGGATTTCCGCATTGTTTAGCGGCTTCTAAACTTGCTGTATACCATTTCTCTAGTTTTTTCTCTGATCTGTCCAATTCTAGTTTAACTTGAGTACGCTCTGTTTGAAGAGGAATTATGTTTGTTACACCAAGTTCTGTTGCCTTGCGCACAATGTCATCCATGTGCGTTGCTTTAGGGAGTGCTTGAGCAAGCGTGATAGAGTAGGTGAGTGGATCATGATGCTTAATTGATAAGACATCTAAGTTTGCGGCTTTCTTATCCGACTTGCTTAACTTGCAATTCCATTCCGTGCCTTTCCCATTAAATACAACAACGGGGTCTCCTACTTCAGCTCGGTTAACAACAACCAAATGATGCGACTCATCAGCAGACAAAGTAAGCGTAGTGAGGTCTGCTTGGTTAGAATTATAAAAGGCGCGAAAGTCTGGCATAGATAATAAATAAGGGCGTCAGACATTACTGCCGGACGCCCTTATACAATAAAACACACAACACAGTATGAAAACCCTAAAAGAACACCTACTGACATAATGAAAGACGTGGGTTTCTTAAAAACGTTCAAAGTATTCAAAAATAGGGTGTTTTTCAAAAGCTTGCCTCCCAGCTTTCATTTTAGTGATATCGGAAACTGAGTAGTAAGCCCAGGTGGCGGAATTGGCAGACGCAGTAGACTCAAAATCTTCCGACGCAAGTCTTGTGGGTTCGATTCCCACCCTGGGCACCATCTCTATTAAATTGTAACCTATTGTTATACAGTTAATTAAGCATAGCTTCATTAATTGCTTACTTATCTTTGATAGCAAATGTTGTCCTCTTAAGATCTGTGTCTGCTTTGAAATAAGGGGATCTGCGGGAATGGATACTTATAATGTTATACTTGGCTACTAATCATTAAGGAGCGGATCCATGATGTTAGCTGGAAACTCACTCTGTATATTTTGTAGTGAGCATTTTTTAAACACTCCTGCATTAGAGGTGAGTTGGATTATATATGTATTGTTAAAATATAATCCGTTATCTAAAATTTTTTAATGCTCAAATTAAGATATAACGTTCTTACGGCGATTATTCTAGCAGGAGCGTTAGCTCGGATTTTACCTCATGCGCCAAATGTTACGCCTATTGGTGCCATGGCTTTATTTGCAGGAGCTCAATTCGCTAATAAGCGGCTAGCTTTTATTGTACCTATTTTAGCTATGATTTTAAGTGATGCCATTCTTGGTTTTCACGCAGGTATTATTTCTGTTTACGGATCTTTTTTACTTAGTGTAGGCCTTGGTTTGTGGCTAAGAAATCACCGCAGTGTTGGTTCAACAGTGTTGGTAAGTGTGATTAGTTCACTTTTGTTTTTCGTAATTACAAATTTCTCGGTATGGGTTTCTGGAGGAATGTATCCAGCTTCTCTGCAAGGGCTCATGAGTTGTTATGTCGCTGCACTACCGTTTCTAAGAAATACACTTTCCGGAGATCTACTCTATGTAGCAGTATTTTTTGGAGGACTTGCTTTGGCGGAAAAACGCTGGCCTATGCTTTCAGAGATTAAGACAGCTTAAGTCTGTGAGAGTGGGTTTGGTCCTGTTAAGTGGTCTTTCTTAGTTTCATCCTAAATTTAGTAAATGGTTAACTAAGCTAGATGTTGTAATTATTTCAGACGAATAGTAGATAATAAATATCCCCTTAATCCTATGTGTACTACGCTTGATCTAGGTATCAGGTTGGGTACGAATATTGCTTAAGCTTTCCTAAATTAATTATCCCACTTATGAGAGAATCATTTACTAGACGTACATTTCTTAGCAGTGCAGTTGGTGCTAGTTTAGCTTTAGGACTAAAATCTACTAAAGCAGAGCCGTCTCCATCTCAGCCTGTACATACAGCCAAGAAAAATGAATCGTTAGTGTGGCCAATTTGGAATCAGACAGATGAGGCCTCCCTTTTAAGTGCACTTAATAGTGGACACTGGGGTCGTGTTGATAATTTAGCAACGAAGGTACGTGAGTTTGAAGCATTGTACGCTTCTAAGATGAAGGCGAAATATTGCGTAGCGACATCCTCTGGAACTACTGCACTCATGACTGCTTTGGGCGCTCTTAATATTGGACCTGGCGATGAAGTTGTTGTTTCTCCTTATACGTTTGTTGCAACGTTTAATGCTATTACTAGTAACTTTGCTTTACCTGTTTTTGCTGATACCGATATCGAAAGTTTTCAGATAGATCCTAAATGTATCGATAAAGCGATAACTCCAGAAACAAAGCTAATCATTCCTGTTCATATTGGTGGCACTCCAGTAAATATTGATGCTATCGATGCTATTTCAAAAGCTAGGTCGGTACCTTACCTTGAAGACGCATGCCAAGCTCCATTTGCTGCATGGAGAGATCATCCGATTGGTACTTACGGCGTAGGTGGATGTTTTAGCTTTCAAGCAAGTAAGAACTTAACGGCAGGCGAGGGCGGAGCAGTGCTTACGAATAATGAGGAGTTTGCAAATCTGTGTTTTGATTATCACACACCAGGCGCTACTAAAAAAAGCATAAGTTCAGGTCGTGGTAGCAATTTTAGACTAACTGAATTCCAAGCAGCTATCTTATTAGCTCAAATGCAGCGTCTGGATGCACAGTATAAACAAAGAGAGAGTAACGCTCTATATTTAAGACAAATGATTAGTCAGATAGGTGGAATTACTCCTTCCTTTTTATATCCAGGAACTACGCATAGTGCATGGCACTTATTTAAATTCCGTTATAATTCAGCTGAATTTTCTGGATTAAGCCGTACACGTTTTGTTCAGGCTTTGGCAAAAGAAAAGATTATAGCTTCATATGGCTATACCGATCTGCCCACGTCTCCACATGTTGTGGCTCTTGCAAGTAATCCGCATTATCAAAAGATATATGGTAAACAGGCGATGACAGATTGGTTAAGTCGCATTCAATGTCCAGTAAACGTACGCTTAACTCAAGAAGCAGTTTGGTTCCCGCAATATACGTTATTAAAACCACGTTCGGAAATAGAACGTATTGCACAAGTTATCGCAGGGATTAAAAAACAATCTGCTCAATTAGCTAAAGCTTAGCCAAGTGTTGCATTCGTATCTTCTAGGCATTCAAAGACAATAGCTGTTACATTGTCTTTTCCGGAACTGCTTAATGCTTGATCTACAAGAAGCTGAGCAAGTTCAGTTGCTTGCTTACTGCGCATGAGTTCTTCGATCGTACTGTCCCAAAGTCCGTCAATTAGACCATCGCTACAAATAAGAAACTTATCGCCTTTCTTTAGTCCGACTGCACCTACTTGTGGTTCTAATTGTTGATAACCAGTGCCAAGAATCTGGTTTAATATGTTTTTCTTAGGATGAGAACGAGCATCCTTCTCTGTTATTAAGCCTTTTTTTCTTAAATCACCTACCGGGGTATGATCATACGTGAGCTGATTTAACTTACCTTTTTCAGGGAGTAGATAGATGCGACTATCACCAATATGGCCATAATATAACCAACCAGGAGTCAGCCAGCATAGGCTTAAGGTTGATCCCATACCTGAATATTCTTCAGAGCTGTAGCCTAAGCGTAATAATTCATCATGAATCTTCGTAAATATTTCGATGAGAATGTCGCTGAAGCTATCGCCTATTCCCGCTGCACGCAGTCTAAAACCAAGAGGCATGTACTGCTTGAGTTTCTCTGTAGCGATTTGGCTAGCGATTTCTCCTGATTGTGCACCACCAACTCCGTCGCTTACAGCTAGAATAAAATCAGAATTTTCTAATGCACCTTGTCCAAGGGACTCTAATTTAGTGATAGCTTGTCCCTCGGACTTAATAATCAAAAAGCTATCTTCATTATTTTCACGAATATTCCCCCGATGTGTAACGGCAGACCAATTTATCTTTAGTGGAGGAAATTCAAGAATTGTTGCTAGTTCAAAATCGATAATACAGAAACGTCCGTCTCCAACACGATAAGTGATATTGCGTAATTCTCTATCGTCATGACGAACGCCAAAAGGGGTAAGTTCGTCATAGAGTTGTCTCATCGATTCGGGATCAAGATGGTCAACTCGCTTACCGCAATTAGTAGTAACGATCTTTAAATCACCAGATTCGCTTGAAATTAATTTAGGTACAAAATCACATCCCTTTTCTTCGAGATATTTAAGGACACGAACTTCATTCTCAAAGCGCTCCCTTGCAAGATACCCACGGAACCATTTATGAACCGTGCCGTCGTAGCCGATACGAACGAGACTTCGTTGCGTATCTTTTACTTCATGCATGGGTATTTATGCTAAAAGCAGATGTATCTATTAACGAGTAAGTCTGTATATAAGAATTGCTGTGCGCTTTACTAAATCATTGAGGGATTTTTCATCAACGAATTCACCTGGACTGTGAGCTCCCATACCGCGTGCACCTAAACCATCAATTGAAGGAATGATTGGTGCTACAAACGATACATCTCCTGCACCTCGTTCATTAGGATCGGAAGCAGTTACTTTTCCTTGTCCTAGATCCATACTAACTTCATTAACTTTGCTAAGTAAGTCTAAACTTCCCTGATTTTCGATCATTGCTGGGTAGGAGTCTTCAAATGTTATAGTTGCATCTGTACGACGTAAATGACGAGCAACGATAGCTTTCATGGTTTTACGAGCTCTCTGTAGTTGCTCAGGATTTGAAAAACGTAAATCGCCATGAACGAGCGTGGAGCGGGCGACAACATTTCCTTTACCGCTAGCTGTTCCAGTTGATCCATTAAGTGTCACGTCAGTGCCACCAACGATTACAGATGGATTAAACGTCAGACCTTTTTCTTTACGTAATTCTACACGGAATTCATTTAGAATTCTTGCTGTTTCGTATATAGCTCCATCTCCAGCTGCCTCAGAGAAGATGATACTTGAGTGCGCCTGTACGCCCGTAACTTTTAGGTTCCATGAACTGGAACCTCTGCGAGCTGTAGTTACGGTATCTCTTACAGAGTTTTCAAATGCAAGGGTGGCGTCACTTCGTTTAGCGGCTTCAATAAGGTCGTGTCGTGATATTTCAATAGGATGACCTGCTGATTCTTCATCGCCTGTGAATGCGGCTATGAGTTGGGTATTATTTAAAGCACCGATACTATTCAAAGCGCGTAATGCCATGATTAATATTACATCACCGCCTTTCATATCACTCGATCCTGCTCCATAACCGCGGTCTCCTTTTTGTACAAAATTGCCACCTGGTAGAACGGTATCTAAATGACCAATCAGAAGGAGTCGTTTTCCTTGATTTCCTTTTCTCTCGGCAAAAAGATGTCCTGCGCGTTTTACCGATTCAGGCATCGGTATCCACTGGGAGGTGAAACCAAGTTGATCGAATTGAGTTTTAAAAAATGCTCCGGACTTTTTTACTCCCTCAATATTTTCGGTGGGGCTATTAATATTTACGCTATCACGAATCAGATCAACTGCGTCTGTAGAATGATTGTCTATATACTGAATTATCTGTTTTTCATCTGCACTCAGTTGCGCCGCGTTGCTTAGTTGCGAAAGAAAAGGTGTTACACCTATAATGATAGCAAGTGTTAGGGTATATTTACGTACGGAATTAAACATGACTAATAATTACCTCTATCTCGTATCTATCTCAATCAATAATATTAAGATATCTTCAAACTATTAGGGTTAGTACTTGCAACTTAACGTACGTGTTTCTCATAGTGGTTTTATGAGTGCTACAGTTACCCCTGAACTAGCAACGAAAAAAGGCCGGCTTGAATCTTTAGATGCACTTCGAGGGTTTGATATGTTTTGGATTACAGGAGCAGAATTCTTAGGGGAAGCGCTCAAGCATTATAATAATAGTTTTTTTGGTGGATTATTTTATACCCAATTAAGTCATGCAAATTGGATCGGTTTTCATTTTGAGGATTTAATATTCCCCCTTTTTGTTTTTATTGCCGGTGTATCGATTTGTTTTTCCGTTAGTTCACTTGTTGCAAAAGAAGGTGAATTTGCAGCAATTAAGCATATTTTGAAACGGACCGTCGTAATGTACGTAATTGGTCTATTATACTATGGTGGATTTTCTGGTGGAATTGAGCATATCCGGTTTTTAGGAGTACTTCAGCGCATTGCTCTTTGTTATATGGTAGCGAGTATTTGCTTCATATATTTAAAACCTAAAGCCCTTCTAGTGTTAACGGTTGGAATTCTGGTATCCTATTGGCTCATGATGAAATATATTCCTATTCCTGTCATTGGTGCAGGCAATTATGAGGAGGGTAAAAATTTAGCTAATTGGATTGATAAGCAGTATCTTCCAGGACGCTTATGGAATAAGGATCATGATCCTGAAGGCTTATTGAGTACATTTCCTGCTATTTCAAGCTGTCTATTAGGTGTTTTAGCTGGACTGTTTTTACGCTCTGATAAGTCCGCTTCATCGAAGGTCAAAACGCTTATTTTAAGCGGTATAGCTCTAGTGATCATTGGCTATTTATTCGGACTAGAGTTTCCAGTAATTAAAAAAATATGGTCTTCTTCTTTTGTTCTTGTAGCTGGAGGTTATAGCTTAATTTTACTTGGAGTCTTCTATCTCGTTATAGATGTATTACATATTAAGTCATGGGCAGCTCCATTTACTTGGATTGGAACGAACGCTCTGACTATATATTTAATCTATAACTTAGTTAATATTCCTGCGCTATGTGGCAGGCTTGTAGGAGGAGTTATTGCTCACTCATTAGATAACATTTCTATGGGCCTTGGAGATATAGTACTTGCCTGTGTAAATGCACTACTGTGCATAGCTATCGTTCGATTCTTGTATAAGAAAAATATATTTATACGTATCTAAATTCAGGACTTAGCTTTATCTTTAGTCTTTTGAAGATCCGCGGCACGCCAAAGATAGATAGTTACGTATGTTCGGTATGGTGCCCACCTCTTGCCGAATTCAAAAAGACTATCTGGTTCAGGTAATTCTTTTTTATTATAAACTACCTGAAAGCCTTTTCTTACACCAAGATCATTGACGGGAAGTACATCAAGTCGGCCCATATTGGAAATTAAAAACATTTCAGCGGTCCAACGACCAACACCATTGATGGTAGTTAAGCAGTCGATAATTTCTGTGTCAGGCATTACATCAAATTTTTTGAGAGAAGGAATTTCTCCAGCCAGTGCTTTGGTAGCTACTGCCTTAATATATTTTACCTTCATGCCTGAAAGTCCTGCTGATCTAAGAAGATCTTCTTTTGCTTCAGCTAAGAATTCTGCAGAAGGAAAAGGCGATTTGGGGGATAAAGCTATAAAACGCTTGAATATTGTTTCTGCAGCCTTACCGGCGAGTTGTTGATGAACTATTGCACGTATAATAGACTTATAGGGATCAACGCGTTTAGGTTCTAATGTAATAGGACCTATCTCTTTGATAACCTTAGCCAGCTTTTGATCTTTAGAGAGAGCTTTGATTGCAATGCGGTCCATGTATATTATTCGATTTGCTTTAATAGCTCTACTGCAGGTTGATAATCAGGAGAGTAACTTAGAAGCTTGTGGAGTTCGAGTACAGCCTCTTGTTTTGTGTCAGGATTCCTTAAAAGTAAAAGAGCTAGATTGAATCTAATGGTTAAGTAATGAGGGGCGATATTCACAGCATTTCTATAATGTAAAATTGCCTCCTGATCATGCCCACCTTGTCGTACTAAAAAGTTAGCCCAATTGTTTTCAGCTTCGGCATTTTTTGGATTTATGCGTAGAGCTTCTGAGAAATGAAATACAGCTTCATTCCCTTTGCCATCTATGCGAGAGAGTATACTCGCTAAATTTGTATGAGCTTGTGCTAAATTTGGATCTAATTTGATCGCTAATTTAAGGTGATCAATTGCTTCACTAATACGATCTGAATCCGTAGCTATAAGAGGAGCGATATTACAATGCGCTAATGCATACTTAGGATTTAACTCTAAAGCTTTGTTAAGGTGCTTGATTGCCTCTGATTTACCACCGGGTAACTGGGCTAGTATGATGGCTAGATTTGTGTGAGCCTCTATGTAATTTTGATTGAATGCTAAAGCAGTAGAGTACTCTGCTAATGCTTCATTTTGTTTATCGGAGTATTGGCTAAAATATAGACCGAGGTTATAGTGAGCTTCAGGGTAATTGGGTTCTAAACGAAGAGCCTCTGTGATGTGATTGTAAGCGTTCTCTTTTTCACTGGGAATTAAGAGGAGGAATGATCCATAAGTATTATGGATTGTTGCGCTGGATGGATCTTGTTTTAGCGCTAATTCAAAATGCTCAACTGCTTGATTATAGGTAGTGCGATTTTTGGAATAGATAGTACCTAAATTAGCGTGTGGTCCAACTAAGCTAGGATCTAAACGAAGCGCTTCTTGGTAGTGAAACGCTGCTTCGTCTAATTTATTTTCGTTTAGAAGAATGGTACCTAAATTGTTGTGAGCCATCCAGCACGTTGGATTAGTGCGTAACGTGCTTGTGTATAGAGTTTTTGCATCAGAGTAGTTGGAGCTTTGTTTATACGTTAGATATCCAAGCACAGTTATAATGATAGCAGTAGAACATATTGCCGCAGAGCGGCGGCTCAGGCTAGGTGATTTTATCTCAATCCATAAAAGACTACACAAAGGAGTAATGAGACCAAGGCTTGCAAGATACTGAAAATGATCTGCTACATAAGCGTATCTAAATGGATAGATATTAAAAAATCCTAATACAGGGAATAAAGTGAAAGAAAAATAGAGAAGAGCCGCTATAGGGGTTCTATTTTTTACGGACTTAATTTTTGATTCCAACGCGTAGAGTCCTATGCAAGCAACCAACAGGAACGCAGTTATAATTACATAATAATATGCACCGCTATCGAAAAGTGAGATTCGCCAGTGTTCGTAAATGAAACTTAGATTAAGCGGTAAGACTATTTTACCTAGGTAAAAACATAAAATACGTGTCGATAAGAGAAATTTCTCTGGAAATGTTAATAGGTATTCGCTGCCGTGTGCACCAACGAGATTTACTTCAACCCAAGCAGTAAATAGACCACTCAAAATACCGACGATAAACCAAGGGGTGAGTGGCTTTATATTTTCTTTCCATGTAATTTTACCTGTTTTCCACCAAGTAAGTAATATTAGTACCGCTGGAAGTGTAGCTGTAACTGACTTAGTTAATAGCGCTAGAACAAATAAACCTGTAGCAAGAGCATAGTATTTATTAATTTTGCTTTCACTGTATTTTATATAGGTATACGCAGCACTAAAATAGAATATAGCTGAAACAGTATTTTTTTCTTCAGATATCCAAGCAATAGATTCTACAAAGATTGGATGAATGATAAATAATATGCCGGTTAGCCATGCACCCGGGATAGATAACTTTCTTAACGTTGTTACTAATAAAAGAGCAGCAAGGGCATGTAGCAGTATGTTTGCTAAGTGGTAAAATAATGCGGTATCGCCCCAAAGTATATGTTCAAACCAAAAGAGTGAGTGTAGCAGGGGGTAGTATTGTTGTGTTGTACCAGGTTGCGTCCATATCTGGATCAAGCCATGCAGTGATTGTAGTGTGCTGCGTGTAATGTGCGCATCATCATCCCAGATGAATCCGCCATGTAGTGCGGGCCAATGAGATAAGATACCAAGTAGAGAAAAGCTTATATACCCGAAAATAAGCGTATACCACGAAGTGACTTTTGAAACAGATTGTTCAACTGCTTGCTTTGGAGGCATGGGCTACCGATATAACGCACTGAATAGTAGGTGAAGCTCTAGCATCACGCAACGGGTATATCCTTACAAGGATAAGATTAATATGTAACTTTAGATATCGTAGTTAACGACATCTTTGATTTCAGCAATTGCATCTAAGGTGTATTCGCGGGCTTTTTTAGAAGCAACTTTGCTGATATCGGTCCATACTTCTTTAAGCTTTTTGCCGGATCTACCTTTGTAATTGCCGCTTAGTTCTAAAAGTCCGCCATCAATAGCAGTAGCGATATCTAGAAGTGTAATTTCTGAAGGCGGACGAGCTAGTAAAAAGCCTCCATTAATGCCGCGTTTACTTTCAACTAAACGTGCAGACTTTAGCTCACCCATGATTTGAGCTAGAAAATTAGCAGGTATTTGCTCGTTATTAGATATACGATCTAAACGGACTGGTTCCTCAGAATGGTACTCACGTGCAAGCTCGCACAGAATACGGCAGGCATAGTCTAGTTTGATCGTTATTTTCACTTAATCTATAAGTATCTTTTTTGATGGTTCGCGCAATATTCTAAATTCAGTTTTTATATCAAAGTTTCGGTATGAAACGCATATAGCTTAAGTTTTTTATCCTAAATAGCTTATTGTCCAGAGCGTAGCTATACTGGTAATAATCTAGCTGTTATGGTTAATTTAAACGTATTCGTGTATAAAAACACATATAAAGCTGAATAATCGTATCTAAATATGGGTGTATCTCACTTTATCGATCTATCAGCCTTTCCTTTTGCTGGGGATAACCCACTATAGTGAGTATGGAAAAGAGACGTTTTAGTGAATTAGGTTTATCACCAGAAATTTTAAAAGCTGTAGACAAACTAGGCTATGAAGAGGCTTCGCCTATTCAAACAGCTGTTATACCTGTCATATTAGAAGGAAGAGATGTCGTAGGTTTATCCGCCACGGGTTCGGGAAAAACTGCGGGATTTGCGATACCGGCTATTGAGAAAATTGATTCTCATAAAAAAGCAGTACAGGTTTTGATTTTATGTCCTACGCGCGAGTTGGCTGTTCAAGTAGCTGAAGAGGTCGGTAAACTCACGTTATTTAAAAAAGGCATACACGCAGTGCCTATTTACGGTGGTCAGCCATATGAAAGACAATATCGTGCCTTACAGGCAGGGGTGCAGATTGTAATTGGTACACCTGGACGTGTGATGGATCACATGGAGCGAAGAACTCTCAAGCTAGATAATTTGAAACTCGTTATTTTAGACGAGGCCGATCGCATGCTTGATATGGGATTTAGGGATGATATCGAAAAAATCCTCTCTGAAGTACCCAAGCAAAGACAACTTCTGTTTTTCTCGGCTACTATGCCGCGTCAAATTCAGGAATTGATTAAGCGCTATTCAAATAATCCCGCTCATATCAAGATTGAGTCTGTTGCACAGAATGCTCCTAAAGTAGACCAGGTTTATTATGAAGTAGACCGCCGTTATAAAATTGAAGCTATAACTCGGTTAATTGATTTATACGATTTTAGATACGGAATTATTTTTTGTAGTACGAAAATCATGGTTGATGAGCTAGATGAACATTTACATTCACGAGGTTATGCAACAGATCGTTTGCATGGTGATATAAGCCAAGCACAACGTGATCGTGTTATGGATAAGTTCAGACGTAAGAGCTTCGAATTTTTAGTTGCTACAGATGTGGCGGCTAGAGGCCTTGATGTTGATGATTTAGAGGTCGTGTTTAATTATGACCTACCAAACGATGCTGAAGATTATACTCACCGTATAGGAAGAACAGGTCGTGCAGGTAAATCGGGTAGAGCTATAACATTCGTTTCCGGAAGAGAACTTTATCGTCTAGAAAGCATGGTTCGTTTTGCTCGTTTAAAAATTAGACGTGAAACGATCCCTTCGATGGATCAAGTAGAGGAAGCACGCGCTAAAGTGTTTTTTGATAAGTTACGTGTTACCCTTGATGCTAAAAAGTTTAAGACCTATGAGCCAATGATCGAACGTTTGCTGGATCAGGGTTATGATAGTACAGATATTTGCTCAGCTCTCATTCATTTACTTCAAGGCGGTACGCCTACGGGTGAAATAGAAAAGCCGCAAGCAAGTCTTCCTCCTCCAGTTTTTCAAAAACAAGCATCATCGCACTCAAGTCGTCGTACTGAGAATTCGATGGAGCGCCCCGAAGAGGATGATATATCTCTACAACCGGTTAAGCCTCTAAGAAAAGACAAGTTTGATCGTACACCGCGCACAGGTAAGGAAACGGGTATGACTACCTTGTTCTTTAATGTTGGAAGAAAACAATTAGTAACTGCTGCGGATCTAGTAGGAAAAATAGCAGGCGTCACACGTTTACCAGCTAAAGTCGTGGGTGCGATTGATATACATCAAAGACATAGCCTAGTTGATGTTAATTCAGATCACGCAAATGTAATCCTGAAAAAACTTCAAGGAATTCGTATTAGAGGTGAGGTCGTTAAGGCAGTTCTTGCCACAGACGAGCACAAGGAAGAACAAGAGTTTTAAGTTAATTAAAACCTAATCTTTGCAGTCCTGCTTTCGCAGGGCTGCACTGAGGATCTAGCTCTAGAGCTGATTTGTATTCTTGGGCTGCTTGTAATTGATAACCAGGCTGTGATTCAAGAAATCGTGCGTAGTTTAAATGAATAACGACTGAATTAGGCATAAGTTCTAAAGCCTTTATGAATTCAGATCGTGCCTGTGACTGTTTACCTTCTATAGTAGCAAGAAGTTGAGCAAAATTATTATGCGCTTCAGGATAATTAGGCAGTAAGGATAATGTTAATGTATATTCCTCAATAGCCTCATTTTGGTGATCTGGTAATGTAGCTAGTATGTTTGCTAGATTGTTATGTAGCTGCGCTGAATTTGGTTTAAGGCGTAATGCTATTCGGTAGTGATCAATTGCTTCTTTCTGTGTAGCTGTAGTATTACTAAGTAGTAGGCCTAGATTTCCATGTGCTTCTGCATTTGAAGAATCAAGAGAAAGAGCAATTCTGTATTCAGAAATTGCCTGAGAGGTTGTGTTGTCTGTACGGGATAAGAGATTAGCTAAATTTAAATGGAAAGCAGGATTGTTTGGATCCAGAGAAACAGCTGCTTTATAATGTATTAAGGCATCCTCTTGTTTATCACTATAGCGAGCGTAAAGATTGGCTAAATTATTATGTGCTGCAGCATAGTTCGATCGATATTTAATGGCATCAATAAAATGTTCAGCTGCTTCACGTTCACGACCATGTATTGTTTCTAATACTAGAGCGTAACCGTTGTTTGCTTCTGGAAAATGAGGATCTAGTTTTAATGCAATTTCGAATTCACGTATTGCATCCTCCATGTGGTTATCGAGCGTTGCGTAGAGTTCTCCTAAGTTGGTATGTGCTTCTGTGTAATCAGATTTGTACTGAATAGCATTTTGAAAGTACTTTAGCGCATCTGTATATAATCTGTCTTCTGCCGCTAATTTGCCTAAGTTGTTATACGCTTCTGCAAAATCAGGCTTAAGGGCTATTGTTTGTTTATATTCTTTAGTGGCGCCATCTCTATCACCTGAGTGCTCAAGGTACCATCCAGTATAGAAGTGAGCCCAGGGATTCGTTGGAAGTTTAGCTACGGTATCTTTCCATACCTTGACCGGACTAGCGTAAATCGTATTACGATTATATGTAGTATATATTAACAGACAGCAGATAACGGATAGAATTAACCAACTAATCTTATCACTTAGATAACGGTCTATTACTAATACAATAATTAGTATGCAAGGTATGAGAGGAAGATACATACGATGCTCAGCGATCGTTTCAGTGATGACAGGAATAAAACTCGAACTAGGAGCTAAGACTGCAAAGAAAATAAGTCCTAATAAGCTAAGACGATATTTTTTCGTAAAAGCCCATACTATAGATGAAATACATAAAATAAGACATATGGCTGGAAGTAGTACGGCATTAAGATGTGTTATTGTATCTCTTCCGTAATAGAAAATGAGTGGGCTCGGTAAGAAGACTAATTTAATATAGTGCGTTACTGCATAGCACTGCGTGAGTAAATAGGTGTAACTAGCTTCTAAAGAATTAAGTTGAACAGTACCGCCTCGGTTTTCACCTGTTGCTAATATACAAAGTAGAACAATCCAACTAGTGGCTAAGCCTATATAAAGGAGCTTAGATTCCTGGATAGCTTTTTTGAAGGTTCCAGAAAAAACGAGATAGTCGTAGCAAAGAATTATGATGGGTGCACTCACCATCACTTCTTTTGTTCCCATTCCTAAAAAGCATGCAATGACTGATAAGCATGCAAAAATATAGTTCTTAGGTCCGTTTGTTTTATACTTTATGAAACAATAAAGGCTCAGCAGATAGAAAAATCCCATTAAGGATTCTGCCCTTTGTATGATATAGGTTACGGACTCGGTGGTGAGTGGATGAACTGCCCAAATCAGTGTAGTATACGTTGCAATGCGTAATGCATTTTTATTCGAAAAATGATCAAGGGATGCCCTAATTATTCCAAAGAGTAGGCAGGCGCATCCAAGATGAATGAATAAATTAGTTAGATGGTAGCTCCATACGTTAATGCCACTGATAGCATAGTTGATAGCGAGAGAAAGGTTTAGGATAGGTCTTCCTTCGACTGTAATTCCCGATTGATGAGGAGGAGATAAGGCCGTTGTTAAATGCCGTATAGATGCATTTTGCTCAATAGATTCAATATCATCAAATACGAGTGCTCCTTTGAACGAATTTGAGTACGCTACAAGCGTAGCTAAAATAATAAAAATTAAAGCAATCGGTGTTTGGTAACGATTGTTTAATGATTTCATCAAATTTGGGGTGCTTGCCTCAGTAGTCACAATATTGGTTCCGTGAGGATTTATAATTCTTGCACGGTATTAGTCCTGATTCAATGCCAGGTTTAAGGTTTTTAGCTAACGTCTGCCTGTATTATCTTGTTGGTTAATCAATCGACCATAGTATAATTTCATTACACCCCAAAACGATATAGATTGTATTTAACGTAATGATGGCAAAGGCCTCTAATTATTTTAAGGTATTTATATATTTAGCTATAGGCTTATTTATCTATAGCCCAGCGTTGTTTGGTACTTGGATATGGGACGATACAGCTGAAATTTTAGAGAATGCAGAAATAAAAGGTACGTTAGGATCTCTTGTTTCTATTTGGTTTAATCCCAGTGCTGTAGATTATTATCCACTTAAAACCACGGTTCAGTGGATAGAGTGGCATGTATGGGGTCCGCATGTACTAGGATATCACCTTGTAAGTATATTTTTACATATCCTTAGTGCATTACTCGTTTGGAAGTGCCTACAAAAGTTAGGGCTTAAACTTGCTTGGTGGGGTGGATTATTTTTTTTAATACATCCCCTGGCCGTAGAATCTGTAGCGTGGATATCAGAATTAAAGAATACCTTATCGCTTCCCCTGCTCTTGCTGGCATGGAATTCTTTGCTCGATAATGATCCTGTTAGAGATGGTTCATTTTGGATAACTCCAAAGCTTCGCACTTCTCTAATATGGTTTACATTAGCTATGCTCGCTAAGGCATCGGTCATAATGTTTCCTTTTACTTATCTAGTATATGTATGGTGGAAAATGGGTCGCATCACTTGGGTTAATATAAAAACCACTATTCCATTTTTTGCCGTCGCACTTGTTTTAGGTTTAGTAACCATTTATTTCCAGCAATCCCGAGTTATCGTTGGATCGGATTTAGATAATGCAGATGTAGTGACCCGTATTATTGCTTCATCTTTGAGCATCTTGTTTTATTTTAATAAGATTATTCTACCTCAAGGACTCGAGCCTGTTTACACAAGATGGTCTATTGTACCGATTCGCTTAGAGATGATTTTTCTTTGGATTATATTTATAGGATTAATTTTATTTTTATATAAGAAAAAATCTCGTTGTAATCGGAGTGTTTTATTTGGAATTGGATTTTTCGGTCTCAATCTAGCGCCAGTTCTTGGAATAATTCCGATGTACTTCATGCGTTTTTCATGGGTATCGGACCATCTTGTTTATATATCACTCATTGGCATTGGTGCGCTTATAACGGCAGCTTTTGATGAGGCGTTGGTTAAGTATGCACGATACAAACTAGCTATAAATGGCGTATTAATTTTGATAGCTCTTATCGGTATCTACTTATCCTTTAACCAAGCTGAACTCTATAAAGGTGGTGAAACCTTCTGGAAGAGAGTTTGCCTTAATGACCCAAAATCATGGGCTGCGCATTATAACTTAGCAGTAGCTCTACAGTTTGAACCAGGTAGACAGGAAGATGCGCTTAAAGAATATAAACTAGCTTTAAATTTAACACCTGATGCTGGACAGGGTAAACCTGGCTCTGCATGGCATGCTAATTTGTACGCTAGAGTGCATACAAACATGGGAGGTATCCTGAGATCATTTCCAGGAACTACGCAGGAAGTCATGGAGCACTATCGTAAAGCAGTAGCTCTTGATCCTAAGAGTGCAGATACACATTTTAATCTAGCGGTACTATACCAAGACGATGTAACGCATAAGTTAGATGCAATCTATGAATACGAGCAGGCTCTCAGATATGATCCTAACTGGGTTGAGGTTTATTATAATTTAGGTAATTTATACTCAGAGTTAGGCGACCGTGATGATGAAGCAGAACGTGCATATCGGTCAGCAATTCGGATAAATCCGAATTTTATACAAGCACATTACAATTTAGGATCTTTATTCGCACGTAGTGGACATAATCTTGAACAGGCAGTGCATGAGTACGAACAAGTAACACGATTAAATCCACAATCATTTGATGCTTACTTAAGAGCAGCGTCCGTTTACCAAACTCTAGGAAATAGCGAACAGGCTATTCGTAATTATGAGTCTTCACTCAGGATTAACTATGCTTCGTTTCAAGCGCATTTTAATTTAGGTCTACTACTAGCTAAAACTCAAAATCGTCAACTCGATGCGATAACGCATTATCAACAAGCATTAACGATTGAACCACTTAATGCAGATACGCATTACAATCTAGCAAATTTACTTTCATCAATCCCAAGTAAGTCGTCTGAAGCTGTTGAGCATTACAAAGCAGCAATGCAAAGTAAGCCTGATTTTCCAGAAGCTCTCTATAATTTAGCTATTTTACTTTCTAAGGATGAGACGAAACTAAGTGAGGCTATTACATATCTGCAATCGGCGATAGAATTAAAACCAGACGTATATTTCATGCATTATCGTCTAGGTTTACTGTATGCCCGTAATCCTGCTTCGAGATCAGAGGCTATTAGAGAATTTCAGATAGCACTAAAACTTAATCCAAGCTATGGTCCTGCAAAAGAGGCCTTAAGTGGACTTAGGTAAAATTGATTAGTGCGTGCGTGACTTTAATGAATCGGCTATTCTGATTTCTTTATCTGCATCGATTTGTCTGCCTAGTGCTTGATAGGCATAACCTAGAACTAGGTGCGCATGATCAGATTCAGGATTTAGTTTTACGGCAGCTTCAAAATGTTCAATAGCATCTGCTATACGTTTATCTCGTGCTAATACTAGACCCCAATTGAGCTCTGCTTCACCATAAAGCGGTTTTAGTTTTAGTGCTTCTTTAAAATGAGAGATAGCTCCTGAAACATCACCTTGAAGTGAGAGAGCGATACCAAGATTATTATGCACTTCAGCATAGTCTGAATGCAGACGTAGTGCTTCTTCGTAATGGGATATACCTTCAGTTAAATTGCCCGAGTCAACAAGTGCTAAGCCTAAGTTATAATGTGCTTTTGCATAGTGCGGATTAATTTTTAGTACTTCGTTATATTCAGCTATAGCCTCAGGATAGTGCTTTGATTCATTAAAGATATTGCCAAGATTATCATGCGCCATCCAGCAGGACGGGTTATCGTTTATTATTTTTGAATAAAATGAAATATCATCATCGAAATCTTTCGCGTGCATGTAGCTTGTAAAAGCTAGTGCGCATAGAATACATAAGCCTAAAATAATTCCGCTATACTGAAGGGATTGATGTTTTGATTTAAGCCAATCAAGTAATCTACTAAATCCAAGTACCGTTAAGCTAATCAGGCCAATGATGGCTATGTATGCGAAATGATCAGAGACTAGTGCATATTTAGAGAACGACATGGGAATAATTCCGAGCACGGGAATAAGATTAATACTGAACCAGCCCAGTCCTAACATGATATGTTTTGCGAAAACTTTCTTTGATGAAACGAGATAAGCAATAAGTGCAATCAGTAGCGTCCATCCTAAAATATTGGAGAAAGTTATTAAGCCAATTGGCCACCTTGCATATATAGGTGTAACAAAAAAAGGTATAACAAAACTTTGCAGGTAAAATACTAATACTAGAATGGATGAGATAATCCTTTCAGACAATGTGCCCACGGCTGTTACTTCACCTGCTATTGCACGTGTGTGCTGAAAATAAATAGTTATAAGTCCTAGTATGAGTGAGGCTGCAAAAAAAGGTAAGGTCAGTGTTACGTCACGCTTAGAAATGCTAGATTTTTTCCACCATAGATATAAAAGCAGAAATACAGGTAGCATCACCACAGAACTTTTTGCCAAGAGCGCTAGAATAAAGACTATCACCGAAGCTAAGTATGTAAAACGACGTTTACTTAACTGGCCCTCATTGTCAGAGACGTAATCTATAAATAAATCAAAAGCTAAAAGTAATAAAGGGAGGGAAAGCGTATTTTTTAACTCAGATATCCAAGCGACTGACTCTACCGCGATTGGGTGTACAATAAAAAGTAAACCACCGAGCCATGCACGCGACATTCCGATTTTATGCAGAATGCGCCATATTAGAAAGCCGCTTATAATATGTAATACTACACTGACTAAATGATACCCTAGGGGATTTAATCCCCATAAATGCCATTCAAACCACTGAAGTGTACTTTTCAGTGGGAAGTAGTCTAGAGCTTGTGGGTTTGTCCAAATTGATAAGAGCGAATCTAAGGATCCGCGAATTTCATTATTAGATACTATTTCTATATAATCATCCCAAACCCAGCTAGCAGACCAACTAGGGATATAAATAAAAAGACCTAGGCTTATAAGCAGAGCGCTTTTTAAAGCATTCCAAAGATCTTTTTTATTATCCTTCATCATGTTCTTACTGCCTTAATCGCTCAATTTGTTCAATAGCTGGTTGATAATTAGGGATCAGGCTAAGAACAATTTGGAATTCATAGATCGCTTCTGCTTGTCGCCCTGGGATACGTCCTAAAAGTAGACCTAGGTTAAAATGAATTGTTGGTAAATTTGGAGCAAGCTTGGCTGCTGCTTTATAATGACTAATAGCTTCTTCGTCATGACCGCCTTGTTGTACAAGCATGTTGGCTAAATTATTTTCTGCCTCTGCGTAACGAGGATTTAGTTTCAAGGCCTGTTCGTAATGTGTAAAAGCTTCGGAGTATAGACCTTGTTTTTTTAGTAAATTAGCTAAATTATTATGAGCCTGTGCTAGATCTGGTTTTGCTTTAAGAGCGTAGCGGTAATGGCTGATAGCACTTTCTATTTGGCTAGGATCTTGGCTAAGGATCGCCGCTAGGTCGTTATGCGCTTCGGCATAATCAGGCCTTAAGCGTATAGCTTCTTCAAATTCATGGATAGAACTGATACGTGTTTCATAATTTTGACCTAGAAGTATTCCTAAATTATTGTGTGCTTCTGGATCGTTAGAATTTAATTCTATCGAGCGTTTGTAATGCTCGATGGCCTCTGAATGCCTTGAGCTATCAGGAGATATCACTTCAGCGTAATTGTAGTTAACAACCCATGAATCAGGATTTTTGCTTAAGTTATATGTCCAAAATATTTCAGGGTTAGCATAACGTGCAGCTTCGCTATGACTCATAGCTGCTACAGAACCTAGCAGGATTAATCCAAGTAGTTGGATTGCATAGTAGGATGGTTTTGATCTTATATAAATAAATTCAGTGAGTTTAATCCAAGCTAGGCACAGGATGATACTTGCAAACACAAGTGAGATATAGGCGAAGTGATCTGATACCCATGAATAGCTCAGATATGACATAGGAATTACACCGAGTGCTGGTATCAGGTTTAAAATAAAACAGGATATTAATAAAAAGAATCCATGTCCTAATTGTTTTCTAAAAATAATGGTTAGACCTATGCTTAGTATTAGCCCAGTAAGTGCAATCAATGCATAAGGCGTTGATAAACTTAAAGCCCACCTAGGATAGATAGAAGAGATGTCTCGAGGTAAGAATGCCTGCTTCAGATAGAACCAAAGGCTTAATGGAGTATTAAGTAACCTCTCTAGCCAGGTCCCAATTTGCAAATCTGCTCCTGATATAGCTCGTGCATGTTGAAAATAAATAGCTACTAAGCTTATTGCAGTGGAAGCAGTAAAGTAGGGTAGAAGCGTAGTGATATTTTTAATTTTAAATGTACGATGCTTCCAGACTAGATACAAAACAGCTGTAACTGGAAACATCACAACGGAGGATTTTGCCAGTAAGGCTAAACAGAAATAGATCAACGAAAGGGCGTGTCTTTTCTTAGAAATGTCCTCATCAATGAAGCTGTCCCATGTCAGTAAAAGGAGTGGTAAAGAAAGCGTGTTCTTAAGCTCAGAAATCCAAGCAACGGAATCTACACTTACGGGATGTGCGACAAAAATTAATCCTGCGAGCCATCCATATGCGAATCCAAGCCTCGCTAAAATTTTCCAAATCAAGAGTGCACTTATTATATGGAGTATAATGCTAATTAAGTGATATCCATATGGATCGGCTCCAAACGTATGCCACTCAAACCACTGTAGACTTGTTTTGAGTGGAAAGTAGTCTGCTCCTTCAGGAGCTATCCATATTCTTATAATACCACTAAGCGGTGTTTTAATTGCATTATTTCCTGTTACCTCGAGGCTATCGTCCCAAAGCCATGCTCCATGAAATGCGGGTGAGTAAATCCATAAACCCACTGCGGCAATTAGGAGCAGTTTAAGCGCAGTTATGAATCGTTGAGACATCGTGGGGTTTCGCTTTACACGTCTTAGGATGGATTAACTCTAAACTGTATCAACCTTAGTTTTAGGCCAAAAAAAAGCACCGATCATTTAAGATCGGTGCTCTGTGTGTTTGATCTATCTTACGCGAATTATGTAGTTGGTACGCTTTGGATCGTCTTGAGGATACGACCAGCAACCAAGTATGGATCTGCAGCTGAATTTGGACGACGGTCTTCGAGATATCCCTTATAAGCATTGTTAACAAAGCTATGTGGGATACGAATTGATGCACCGCGATCTGCAACTCCGTAGCTAAACTTGTGAATCGACTGTGTTTCGTGAAGACCTGTAAGA